>Ga0307374_10000295_pt1 | contig 95762 bp, 74 predicted proteins | sample OX3MG_FD_202532 | JGI IMG/M metagenome (GOLD analysis project Ga0307374, IMG submission 202532) | Soil microbial communities from Risofladan, Vaasa, Finland - OX-3 | ecosystem: Environmental > Terrestrial > Soil > Coastal area > Acid sulfate soil | place: Finland: Risofladan, Vaasa | collected...
ATGGTCGTTCCGGGGTCGACATCGGTGAAGCGGGCGGCAGAGGATGAAGGCCTGGACGCCGTGTTCAAGGCGGCGGGCTTCGAGTGGCGCAACGCCGGCTGCTCGATGTGCCTGGGCATGAACCCGGACATCCTCGCCCCCGGCGAACGGTGCGCCTCCACCAGCAATCGCAATTTCGAAGGCCGGCAGGGCTCGGGCGGCAGGACGCATCTGATGAGCCCCCCGATGGCGGCGGCCGCTGCACTCACCGGCCACATCGTCGACGTTCGCGAGCTGCTCTAGTGCAGGCGGTCTCGAAGGTCACCGGCCGGATGGCTCCCCTCGACCGCGCCGACGTGGACACCGACCAGATAATTCCGAAGCAGTTTCTCAAGCGCATCGAGCGCACGGGCTATGGGCCCTTCCTCTTCTATGACTGGAGGGCGAAGGGCGATTTCGTTCTCGACCGGCCGGGGCACCAAGGCGCATCGGTCCTGGTCACGGGGGAGAACTTCGGCTGCGGTTCGTCCCGCGAGCACGCGCCATGGGCGATCAAGGACGCGGGCTACCACGCGATCATCTCGCCGACGTTCGCGGACATATTCCGCGCGAACGCTTACAAGACCGGAATCCTCGCGGTCACGCTGCCGGACCGCCAGGTGCGCCACCTTATCGACCTCGCGACGGAGGATCCGACAATCGAGGTCACTGTGGACCTCGAGAAGCAGGAAGTGCGCGGCGACGGCTTCGCCTACAAGTTCGATATCGACCCATTCGCGCGCGACATGCTCCTCGGCGGCCTGGACGAGATCACCCTGGTCGAACGCCAGGCTCCTGCGATCGGCGCGTTCGAAACTCAGCGCCCGGCCTGGCTGCCGACAGCCAGGTAGCCGACTCGTTTCCTCAGTCCGGAGAGGAGCGCTTCGGCTTACTCCGTTGACCGCGATGGCTGCGGTGCCTCATCGGTAGCTCAGCCCCACGGCGACCGTTCAATGCTCGTGACCCACCTCCCACACCTTGAATCGGCTGGATTGCCGCGCCGAATTATCGCGGCCATGGTCCGGAGCTAGGTGGATTTGCGACCGTGGCCCTTCGCAGCCGCCCGGCTTGCCTTGAGAATCTCGGGCGCACTGGCCTTGTATTCGTCGTAGCGAGCCACCGCCTCGAGGACGTACGCGCCGACGGCCGTCGCTTCGACTTTGTCGTCAAGCGCAATGTCCCAGGTCTTCAGCACCGAGCTGCCCGACCGCAACACGCGCCGCGGATCGTCCAGCAGCACGCCGTAGAGAAAACGGAGCGCGACCCCGTTAGGGCCTGCTCCGATCGAGCAGACCCAGATGCGCCAGTCGCTATGCAGCGCGTACATCAAGAGCCCATATTTGATGGCAACATCGAAGTCTGGGCGAGCTTTCCGGATTGCCTTGTCGAGGGCGATGACGAGCGGCTTGGCTCTCGGATCGACTCCTTCTAGGTATGTCTCGAGCGGCTCATGCGGCATACCGATTACGGCTTCAGGACCGCTCCCTCTGACGCCGATCCGACCAGCAGGGCGTAGCGCGCAAGGACGCCTTTTCGATACTGCGGCTCCGGCGGGGACCAGCCGTTCAGGCGCTTAGCGATGTCGACTCCTTCCACCGCGAGCGTGCGGCTGTCAACGTCGATGTTGATTACGTCGCCATCCTGAATTGCGGCCAGCGGCCCGCCGACGGCCGCCTCCGGCGCCACGTGGCCGATCATCAGACCGCGCGTCGCCCCGGAGAACCTCCCGTCGGTCACCATCGCCACCGACTCGCCCAGGCCCTCGCCGACGATCGCGGCGGTAACCAGGAGCATCTCCCTCATCCCCGGACCGCCACGTGGACCCTCGTACCTGATGACCACGACGTCTCCGGGCTTGATGCGTCCCCCGAACACGGCAGCGAGTGCGTCCTCCTCGCGGTTGAAGACCCGCGCCGGGCCGCGATGCGTGGTGGGGGTGTGCTGCGTCACCTTGACCACGGCCCCGTCGGGACCCAGGTTGCCCCGAAGCACGACCAGGCCGCCCTCGCTCCGCAAGGGGCGAGCCAGTGGCGCCACGACCTCCTGCCCTGGAGTCTCGGAGACCGACTCGCACTCTTCTGCCAGCGAACGCCCGGTGACGGTGAGGGCGTCCCCGTCGACGTAGCCGCCTTCGATCAAGCGCCTGGTGAGCAGCGCGATGCCGCCGGCGCGGTGCAGCTCGACCGCCGCGAAACGGCCGCCCGGCTTCAGGTCGCACAGCAAAGGAGTGCGCCGGCTGATCCGGTCGATCTCGTCGATGGCGAGGTCAACACCGATTTCGCGGGCCAGCGCGAGGAGGTGCAGCACTGCATTCGTGGATCCGCCGCTCGCCGCCACCGCAGCGATGGCGTTGTCGAACGCTCGGCGCGTGAGGATTTGAGACGGCCGCAGATCCTGGTCGAGGACTTGCATCGCCAGCCGCCCCATCGCCTCAGCGGCAGGATGCTTGGCCGGGTCGGTCTGCGGGATGGAGTTGAATCCGACCGGCGACAGACCAATCACCTCCATGACCATCGACATCGTGTTCGCCGTGTACTGGCCGCCGCAGGCGCCGGCTCCCGGACACGCCACTGTCTCCAGCTCGGCGAGGTCGGCATCGGTGATCTTGCCCGCGGCCGCCGCGCCGATCGCCTCGTAAACGTCGCCGACCGCCACATCGCGTCCGCGATAGCGGCCGGGCATGATCGAGCCGCCGTACAGCACCATGCCCGGCCTGTCCAGCCGCGCGAGGGCGATGGCCGAGGCGGGAATCGTCTTGTCGCATGCGCACAGGCAGCACATCGCGTCGAACATGTGGCCTCGCGCCACGAGCTCGATCGAGTCGGCGATCACCTCGCGGCTGACCAGCGAGGTCTTCATGCCTTCGCTGCCCATCGTGATGCCGTCAGAGATGGCGATCGTGTTGAACTCCATCGGGTTGGCGCCGGCGGCCTTGATGCCTGCTTTCAGCGGAACCGCGAGCTCTCGCAAGCCGAAGTTGCAGGGCATCGTTTCGGTCCAGACGTTCGATACGCCGATGAACGGCTTGTCGATGTCCTCGGCCTTCAGGCCTATCGCGTATAGAAAGGAGCGGGCGGCGGCGCGGTCACGCCCCTGGTACAGCGCTCGGCTGGGAAGGTCGGGGGACGGCACGATTTGCAAGCTTACCTCTGCCGAGCAGCGTCACCAAGCTTGTCGCGAACCGGCTAACGGGCGCCCGCCAGGTTGTAGCTTGCCGGCAGCATCGGGTCGGACACCGTCACGTTCACCGGCGCCCACTGCTGGAACCAGAAGGCGTGCTCCTTGATCATTACCGCCTCGAGCACCAAAGATCCCATCTGCGAGGGCGCGGTGACTGTCACATTGACGGTCACCTTGCCGCCCGGCGCGAGGTTTCCCGGAAGAGAGAAAGCCTGGTTGGTGAGCCACGTCGACCGCTTCGCCGCCCCGCCGGCGACGGGCAGGAAGTGAAGGTCCAGGTCGGTTCTGTAGTACCCCGTCGAAAGCCAAGTGGAGTTGCTGGTGTTGGTAACGGTCACCGGGAACGTCTGGGTCTGGCGGGGTAGCCAGGTGGTCGGAACCGTGCCCATGTCGTAGCCGGCTGTCTTGTTAGGGGCCGCCACGTTGACGGCGACCGGCTGCCACTGCGGGAGCCAGAACTGGTGCTCCTTGATCATGTCCGCCTCGAGAACCAGCGCACCGGTGGTCGACGGGGCGGCGACGGTCACCCTGAACGTCGTGCTAGCGCCCGGCCCGAGGTTCGACGGCATCGAGAAGCCGCTGAGATTCAGCCACTGCGACCGGGTGGCGGAGCCTCCGCCCACCTTCGCGAAGTGAATTATCAGATCGACCCTGCCGTAACCGGCGGCCGGCCAGGTGACGCTTCCCGAGTTGGTCACGGTGACCGGGAAGGTCTGGCTCCGCCCTGCCACCCAGCTCGTCGGCGCCTGGCTCATATCGAAGGCGGCGTTCCAATCGGTCATCGAGAACGGACTGAGCGTGTAGGTCAACGTGGTGGAGGACTCGGCCTGGGCCGGGTTGGCCGTGGCATGGTTCGCCCAAAGTCCGATTCTGTGAACGCCGGCGCCAAACGTGTAGCTGTCCCAGGTCCAGCTGTCACTGCCGAAGGGCTGCTGGACTACCCAGGTGCCGTTGGAGCTTTGAACCGTGAACTGGTACTGGGGATTGGGGCAAGCACTCGAGGTGGCAGTGAACGTGACGGCGCCACCCGCAGACTGGGGTGAGGCCGGGCTGGCGGTCAGGGTCGCACCCGAGCAGGCCGGGCCGGGGGTGACGCTGTTCGAGGACACGCTGTCCTGGCCATCCGAATTGTGCGCGGTGACGGTGAAGGTGTAGTTGACGCCATTCGTGAGGCCGGTGAATGAGGCCGAGGTCGCGGTGCCAGGCACCGTCACCTGCATTCCACCCGGTTGGGCGACGACCACGTACGAGTTGATGGGGTTGTGGCACGTGCGTGCGGCCGGCCACTGCACGGTCGCCGTGCCATCGCCGCTGTACGCGGTGGCGCTGAGCACCATGTGCGGTGGGCTGGGCAGGAGGTTCGCGTAGTACTGCGCCATCCGTATGTACAGGGTCCAGTTCCAGTACGGCCCCGGATCGGTGTGATGATCGGTGCCGCCAAACAGCCCCGGATGATTAGGGTCGGGCACCTGGGAGTGGCCGATGATGTGCGCGCGATCCATCGGCACGCCCCATCGCGAGCAGATGGAGCCCGCAAGCTCCGCGCTCGCGCGGTACTCGGGAATCGTGTACAGGTTTTTCGACGCGTATCCCTCGTGCTCGATTCCGATCGCGCGAGTGTTGTAATCCCAGTTGCCGGCATGCCATGCGATGTCTTTCTCGGACACCATCTGCGTCACCTGGCCGTGATACGAGATGACGTAGTTCGCTGAGCCGTGGCGGCTGGGGTTCTGGAAGGCGCTGATGGCGCTGGCGTAGCTCCCCTCGATGTCGTGGATGACGATCATGTCGATCGGATAGTCGTGCGGCCGGTCGGCGACGGTGAAATTCGTTGACGCCGCGGGCACCCATGTCGCGCGCGGGTAGTCAACCGCGGTGAGGGCGGCTGGCGACGACGGCGCGGCCGATACATTCGCCGATACATTCAGAGACGCGAGGGGGGTGGCTGCTAGCGAGAACAGGCAAAGCGCCAACCAACGACCCCAAAGGTTGCGAACGATCAGGACAGGGGCGCCCCGATCACTGGCCCGTTCCACCTGGCGCCACGGGAGCCACGAAGAGAGATGTGCTCATGTATCTGCTGACGTGTGGTCTTGGCAAAACTGGCGCCAACAGGCTTGGTCGGCCGCTCGGGCCGAGATGCCCAATACGGCGAGGTAGGGGTTCATGGGTGCGATCTGTGTGCGGAATCCTAGCCCAGAAACCGCGGCTTCGCCACTCAGCCCGTTAAGGGTGGCCGCTGGGCTCGCAGTTAACATATCGGCCACCTGAAGCCAACACAACTTGACCTTCTGCGGCTCACTCGATGGGCGCTGACGCTCACAGCGGCAGCGATGCCTCTTTACGTAGTCCGCTGGCACGTCGGGCCTCTTCCGACCACTCTCCTCGAGAGCCTCATCTTGCTCACCTGCGTCCTGTACGCACTCACCCTGTGGCGCCACCGCGCGCCGTTGCCGAGGCGAAACCCCTACGACATACCCATCGCGATATTCCTGGTCGCGGGCGCCATCGCGATATTCATCGCACCCGACCACCGCGCTGCGTTCGGCGTGTATCGCGCATTCCTGCTGGAGCCGGTGGCGATCTTCTACGTCGCAACTGCGGTTCTCCCCTCGATGGCCGAGGTCAAACCCGTTCTCATTGCGGCCGCTGTAAGCGCCTGCGCTCTTTCGCTCGCAGTGATCGTGACTTTCTTGAGCGTGTATCTGGAAGGACACCTGGTCCCAAGCGACGCACCCGGCGTGTTTGGCATCAACCCCAACGCCGTAGCCCTTTACCTGGAGCCGACAGCGGCCGTCGCGCTTGGTTTCTTCCTTTTCGCATACAGCAGCACCAGCCGCGTGATCGCGGCAGTCGTGCTTGTTTTCGTACTACCCGCTTTGGTATGCACCCTGTCCCGCGGCGCGCTGCTCGCTGGTGCCGTGCTGGCGCTGGTCGCTGTTCTAAGCGTTCGAGACATTCGGCTGCGTTTAGGGCTGCTGGCGGCGGCGGTCGTCGGCGCGCTCGCGGTGTCTCGAATTCCCTTTGTCGCGGCGCGGCTGGCGCATCAGCTGGATCCTCACTACGCCACACTCGCGCTTCGCCTGGCCATCTGGAAGGTGACGCTGCGCATGCTCAGCGACCATCCCATCTTCGGGGCCGGCATCAGCGGGTATCAGACAGTGATGGCCCACTATCGGACGCGGAACCTGCATCCCGAGCCCTATGCACACAATATCTTTCTGACAACCTGGAGCGAGGTCGGGCTGATCGGCATGCTTGCGTTCACCGTGATCCTGTTCGGCCTCATGTGGCGAGCCTGGAGGTCGTTCGGTTCGGCTCAAGACCTGAGCCGGCCGCTGTTGTGGGGCCTCTTCGCTGCCTGGGTCGTGTTCGTAGTGCACGGGCTGGTCGATTCGCCGTACTGGAAGAACGACCTGGCCCTTGAGTTCTGGACCCTGGCCGGTCTCGAGGTCGTCGCGATCGCCACCATAAAGAGGCATACAAAGGCGGCGCCCGAGACAGGGCCGCCTAGGGATGGAGTCTCAAAAACCCCCGCGAACTACACGTAGGCGATCTCAGCAAGGAAGATGTCAGCGACCTTCTGCCAGTCGTATTCACGCACGGCGGCCTTGGCGGCTAGCGCGAGCCTCGTCGCGGTTCCAGGCTCCCTTAGCAATCGCATGCAGCGATCGGCGAGCTCCGCGGGGCCTGACGCCAGCAGGCCGGAAGTGCCGTCCTCGATCAGCTGTCGATAGGTCAGAGCGTCCCAGGCCACCATTGGAACCCCAGCGGCCATGGCCTCGAGAGCGGACATCGACATGCCGTTGCCATGGCTGATGCCGAGAAAGATTGACGAACGCTGCAAGACGTCGACCACCGAGTCCGCCTCGCCCATGAACTCGATCGAGCCGGCCAGCCCGAGCGCCAGCGCTCGTTCGCGAAAAGCCGCCGCGTTTCCCTTCCCGACCATGGCCAGCATGAAGTCGGGATCGAGCGCCTTCAGCTGGACGGCGACATCGATCGCGTCGTTGACGCCATGGATCTCGTCCATGGTCGCGATGAAAGCGATGACCGGCCTGCCCGCTGCCCTGTGAACGAGATCTCGACCCATGTCGCCGGCCGGGATGGCCTGGGCAAACCGAGCTACGTCAACTCCATTGGGCACGATGGTGGACGCGATATCAGCGCGGGACAGGCGTTCCTGCGTATCTCGGCCGTTGGCCAGCACCTTGCGTGAGCGGCGCAAGACCAGGCGCTCGAGCCGCCGGAGGGGACCCTCGAGAAACGAGTAAGGACCCGATGACAAGCCTTTGGGCACGTCGCCTCTGACCGACACCACGTACGGCACGCCCGCCAGGAGCGCCGCCAGGCCTTCCGGCACCGGGTTCATGCAGACAAGGGGCGCCGGCCGCTTCGATCGCAAGTAGGCCGCCGCGATAATCGGATAGAAGACGAAGAGGTCGAGGTACTTGAGAAGACCCAGGGAGACAAGGTTCAAAAGCCTGAAAGCCCTGTAGAAGTACCTCACCGATGGGAGCGCGACCAAATCGATTCCCGATTGCTCGAGGGAGTGGAACGGCGCCCTGTTCGTCGCGTAGGCGATCACACGCACAGCCTTACCGCGCTCGCTCAGGCAAGCACCCAGGTGGCGGAGCCAATTCTCACGCCCACCGGAGTAATTCGGAAACGGCGAATAGATAAGAAATGTGATGGGGCTGCTTTCAGCCTGCCGAGCTAGGCCGGAAGCTCGCGCAGCCACGATCCCACCAGCGTATCCCAGCCGTAATCACGCTCGACGAGTAGCCGTCCCCGCCTTCCAAGTTCGCGCGCCTCCTCGGGATGGTCGGCCAGGCGTTTGACGGCCTCCGCAAACGCAGAGCTGTCCTCCGGCGGCACGACGATTCCGCAGCGGTTGTCCAGCAGGAGCCGAGCTGACTCCCCTTCACCACTGAGAATGACGGGACTCTCGCACGCGAGAGCCGGAAAAATCTTGGAAGGCCTCGTGCCTTTCAGCAGCTCGCCTTTTCGCAGTGGCACGACGGTCGCTCGGCATACCGCGAACAGGGCGGGCATTTCATTGACCGGCCGCCACTCGACGAACCTGATGTTGTCAAGATTTCTCAAGCGAGCCTGATCGACCAGCCGTGCCTTTTCCGGACCGTCTCCTACGAGCAGGAACACAATGTCGGGCCGCGCGCGCAGGAGCTCAGCTGCGTCGAGGATTACATCCCAGCAGTGTTGGTAACCGAACGTCCCTGCGAATAAAAAGGCGGCTTCGTGTGGTTCGACCCAGGGCACCGAGGCGACGATGCCCGGCCTGAAGGCCGTGATATCGACGCCGTTGTAGAGCATCATCACCTTTGCACCGCCGACGATCGCCGCGATGTGGTTGCGAATCCCGTCGGTCTGGGCGCTTATCCGATATGCGTTTCTGTAGAGCAAACGCTCCAGGCGCTCGCCAAACGCGAGCAGGACTTTATTGCGAACGATGCCAAACTGGCGGGCCGATTCGGGCCATAGATCGGAAACATTAAGGATGTAGGGGACCCCGCGGAGCCGCGAGCAGACGAGAGCCGTGCAGCCGAGAAAAAGTGGTGGCGATTCGACAAATATGAAATCGGGCCTTGGCTCTCGCATGCAGACCGGCAGCGACGAGATGGCAAAGGACCAATAGCACAACAGGCGCTTGATTACGTTGCGCCCCGTGGCGGGATAGATCCACGTCCTGGTTACGGGCAGCCCATCGATTTCCTCTCGCACCAGCCGCTTGCCACGATATGGAGGAAAAATCTCGGCTTTCGGGTAGTTGGGCATGGCAGTCACAACCCGCACCACGTGGCCCCGAGCCTGTAGCTGCTTCGCGAAAGCATGCAGCCGGTTCTGGGCTGCTCCGACCTCAGGAGGAAAATGTTGCGTCAGGATGAGGAACCGTTTGGACACCGATCTAGTGTGACAATTGCCCCGGTGATCGATGTTTAAGGGCATTGTCGGCGACGACAGGACCCCAACATCGCCGGCGGCGGAGGCGGAAGTCGACGCACCGGCGACCGCCAACCCCTACGACCGCTACGCGACGACGATGCTGGCGATTACTGTCGCAGGCCTTCCTCTGTATGTGGTGCGGTGGAAGTACGGCCCGATATCGACCACGTTGCTCGAGCTCCTCGTCCTCGCAACTCTCGTCCTCTACCTCCTGGGACGGCGCCGAGAGGGGGCATTCCGCCGCAGCCGGACGCCGTACGACATACCGATCGTGATGTTGCTCATTGCCGGGGCCATTGCAGTCGTCGTGCCACCCGACCGGTGGCACGCTCTTGGCCTGTACCGCGCGTACTTCCTCGAGCCGATCGCGATCTTCTATGTCGCCATCGATCTGCTGCGCGTGCCTGGCCAGGTACGCCGCTTGCTGGTGGGTCTTGGTATCGGCAGCTCGATATTCGCCGCCCTCAACGTCGTGGCTTTTTTTGTGAGCTTCATCCACGGCACGTTCGTGCTTGGCTCGCCGCCGACCGCACTGTACACGAGCTCTCCCGAGGTCGCGATGTACCTCGAGCCGCCATTCGCGCTGGCGGCCGGCTTTCTCATGTTTGCCGACCAGCGCAAGGACCGCGTGCTGGCTGTGGCCTGGATGGCCTTCCTTGCGCCGGCCCTCGTGTTGACCCTCTCACGCGGAGCCTATTTCGCAATCGCCGTTCTTGCAGTCGTGGCCATCGCTACGAGTCGTAAGCGCCTGTGGCTGGCTGCCGGGACGGCCGTCGTGGTGATCGCCCTGCTCCGGGTACCGCTCGTCTCAAAGCGGTTCGCCGGCCAGTTCAACCTCTTTGACGGCCAGACCACCATTCGCGGCCGGCTCAGCATCTTCGCCGACACGCTGTCGATGCTTCGGGATCATCCGATCTTTGGCAGTGGCCTGGGCGGATACCACTATGTGTTCCGCGGCACGATCCTGGAGATCTACCCCCACGACGTATGGCTGACCTTCTGGGTCGAGGTCGGCCTGCTCGGCATGGTCGCGTTCGCGATCATCTTCTTCGGCCTCCTCTATCGAGGATGGCGGGCGTACTCCCATGCCGGCGGCTTCTACCACGCTCTGCTTTGGGGAGTCTCCGGAAGCCTGGTCCTATGGGGGGTCCACGGGCTGGTCGACTCTCCGTACTGGAAGAACGACACGAGCATCGAGTTCTGGATCCTAGCCGCGTTCGAGCTCGTGGCGATCCGTGCGATCGGCAAAAGAGGTTTTTCGGCCCCTGCCAAGCCCCTCGCACCAGCTTTGGAGAAGCCCGAAAACCTTATTTGACGCTCCAGGGGGGCGGCGAGTACAGTGGGCAACCTTCTACGCCCATGTCCTGGCAAACTCTCCGCAAAAAACTCCTACTGATCTGCGTCCTGGGCACCTTGACCTTCGGGATGACCCCGGCCCAAGCCGCAGCGCCGAAGCAGTCGCTTCCAGTCGCCCAGGCCGCGGCCACCACTTTGGTGGCGACCAGCAAGCCGAGCCGCGAGGTTTTCGGGTTTGCGCTTGGCAGCAGCCTGAGTGATCCCACCCACGGATACCCGAGCTGGAACTTCAACCTCCTGACCACGGTCGCCTACTTCGGGCTGCACGTGCTGTGGAACGGCACCTACCAGGCCGATTCCGACCTGGCGGTTTGGAACTCCAGCCAACTGACCAACCTGGTCGCCGCGGCCCACGCGCACGGGACCAAGGTCGTACTCACGATCATCAGCAGCGACAACACCGGCATCTATCCGAATGCCTTGTGCGACGCGCTGCTTCATGGGTCAGTCACCATCAAGAACACCGTTGCCCAGGTGAAGGCAAAAGGGGTCGACGGCGTCAACGTCGATTACGAAGGTGTGAACCAGCCCTGCAACACCGCCGATCCTTCGTGGGCGGAGCATGCGTTCACGGGCTTCGTGGCGAGCCTTCGATCTGCGCTGGGTAGCTCGTACTACCTGTCGGTGGACACCTACGCGGGATCCGCCGGCGACTCGGCCGGCTTCTTTGACGTGCCAGGCCTGAACGCCAGCGTGGACTCGTTCTTCGTCATGGCTTACGACATGGAGTACTCGAACTTCGATCACGCTCCGACGAGCTGCGGACACCTGTGCCTTGGTCCCACGTCACCGCTGACCACCTATTACTACAACGACTCCGACGTCATGGCGCAGTACTCGGCGGCCGTCTCGCCGGGCAAGGTGATCCTGGGCGTCCCGTATTACGGCCGCAAGGCCTGCGTCGCGAACGCGACATCCGAGTACCAGCACCCGATCGGCGCCGTGACGAGCGACATGTACATGAACGCGGTTGGCGAGTCGACCGACCCCTCGGTTCGCCCTGGCTCTTTCGTCGCTCACCGGGACCCCAACGACCCGACGGGGCAGGAGCGTTGGGACACCTGGTATAGCACCACCCTCAAGTGCACTCGAGAGCTCTTCTGGGACGATGCCAAGTCGCTCGGTGACAAGTACGACCTCGTCAATCGCGACGGTTTGCGCGGCGTCGGGATTTGGACCCTCAACTACGGCGGCGCGGCCAAAGAGCTCTGGTCGGCGCTGGCCAATCACTTCGGCGGGTGGGATGCCGCCTACGACATGAGCAAGGTCCCGACCGCCTGGGTGGCCGGTCAAAGCCAGACGTTTCCGGTGACCGTGACCAACACCGGCGGCGCGACCTGGCCGTCAACCGGGCACGATAGGGTCGATCTCGACCTGCACTTCACCACCCGTGCGGGCGGTTCGGCGAAGGCAGCGTACTGGGTCAGCAGCAAGGCCTTCCCCCTGCCGGCCGACCTTGGCCCCGGCAACAGCGTGACCCTGAACGTCACATTCGCTGCCCCGGCCAGAACGGGACCCATCGTGCTCGAGGCCCAGATGATCAAGGAGCATCAGTTCTGGTTCAAGCAGTGGGCGCCCATCAAGACAAGGGTGGCGGCGGCCGTGTGGGCGGGGACTTATGACTTGAGCCAGGCGCCAAAGAGTTGGACGCTGCTTTCGAGCCAGACGTTCCCCGTCAGGGTGACCAACACCGGCAACACGAGCTGGCCTTCGACCGGCCACTACCGAGTCGATCTTGACCTGCATTTCACGAGCCGGACCGGCGGCTCTGCCCGGAGCGCTAATTGGACCAGCAGCCAGGCTTTTTCCCTCACTACCGATCTCGCTCCCGGTAAGAGTGCCGCGGTCACAGTGACCATGAAGGCTCCGCCCGGTTCTGGCTCCATGTTTCTCGAAGCCGAGATGACGAAGGAGCACCAATTCTGGTTCAAGTCATACCGGGCGATCACTGTCATCGCCGCGCCACCGGGATGGTCGGCCGCGTACAACGTCACCACGGTTCCCACCACCTGGGTCGCCGGCAAGTCGAAAACCTTCTCGGTGTCGATCACCAACAACGGGACGCAGGCCTGGCCCTCGACGGGCTACACGGAGGTTGACCTCCACGTCCATTTCGCGACCTCGGCCGGAGGGGCCGCAAACCGAGTCAGCTGGATCTCGAGCAATGCCTTCAAGCTCCCAAGCAACGTCGCCGCCGGCCACAGCGTGACCGTGAAGGTGACTGTCGCCCCGCCTCGCGCCGGTTCCCTCGTCCTCGAGTTCGAGATGATCAAGGAGCACCAGTTCTGGTTCCTGCAGTTCACCCCGGTCACCGTGACGGTCTCGTAACGGCCGACCGCCGCCCCGCGCTGTAGGCTTCTCCTCCAGGTAATGTCCGCTCCCCACTCGCCGCAGGCCGCGCTGCGGGCCCCGGTCGAAGCTGAAGGATGGCCGCCCAAGATTCGGAGGCTGCTCGGCGCCAGCCATCGCTTCGGAGTCATTCTCCTGGGCGAGGCGCTGATCTTCTGGTTCATCCTTCTTGCGTTCCAGTACCTCGGGTACGGCGGACGTCCTGGAGGCACCAACGGCCCCAACTGGTACTTGCTGCTGACCCTGGTCATGGCCTACCTCGCGATGGCCGCCGGAGAGACTCGATTCCATCTGCACCGGCGCGTCTGGGCGGTGGCGGGAATCAACGACGCGTTCGCGGTCGGCTTTGCGGTGCTGGAGGCGACCTTCCTATTCGGGATTGCGAACCTGATGATGGGCGAGATCCGCCCATATCGATTGCTCGTACCCTTCCTGGCCGCCCCCGCAGTCGTCATCGCGGTCGGCGCGTTCCGACTCCTGCCGCGCCTACTGTCCTCGGCGCCCAGGGCCGGCAGCCGGTTGCTCGTCGTCGTGCCTGATCCGTCCGCGTATTCGACGGTGAAGATCCTGCTCCAGCATGCCAACGCCGATTGGGTCCCGGTTGCCATAGCGACGCTGACGCCCGGCGACGGCGGACGTACCGTCATGGGCGTTCCAGTCGTGGGCTCGGCGCGAGCGTTGAGCCGCTGGATCGCGGAGACCCACGCCGAGGGCGTCGCATTCGTGCTCAGAGGCCCGAGCACCCAGAAGCAGCGCGATCTGTTCGCGATCTGCCTCGCAGCCGACTTGCCGATCTTCATCGTCCCCGAAGCCGACAAGTGGTTGCCGGGCCACTCGGGGATGCCTCTACGTCAGCTGTCCGCAGACGACCTGGTCGGGAGGGCTCAGCGCGACATCGACATCAGCGCATCGGAAAAGGTGGTCCGCGGCAAGACCGTGCTGGTCACGGGTGCGGCCGGATCGATCGGCTCGGAGCTGTGTCGCGTGATCGCCGGGCTCAACCCGCGGCGCCTCGTCCTGCTGGACATCAACGAGAGCGGCATATTCGAGCTCGCCGAGGAGCTGCGCGTCGATTCCACGATCGTCATCCGGGAGGCCCTGGTATCCATCGTTGACGCCGACCAGCTCGGCGTGGTGTTCGCTGAGGAGCGGCCCGACATCGTCTTTCACTGCGCCGCGTACAAGCACGTGCCGATGCTAGAGAGCCACCCGATACAGGCGGTGATGACCAACGTGGTCGGCACCTGGAACACGCTCCGCTGCGCGGAAGCGGCCGAGGTCGAGCGCTTCGTGCTCATCTCGACCGACAAGGCTGTCGCTCGACACTCGGTCATGGGCTGCACGAAGCGCCTGTGCGAGGAGATCGTGTTGGGCCATCGAGGCTCGACCCTGTGCTGGGCTGTGCGCTTTGGCAACGTGGTCGGCAGCCGCGGCAGTGTGGTTCCTCTGTTCGAGCGCCAGATCGAGCAGGGCGGTCCCGTCACCATCACCCACCCCGACGTGTCCCGTTTCATGATGACGATCCGCGAGGCCGTGCTCCTCGTGGTGAGAACCCTGCCGATGGGCGAGTCGGGCCACCTGTACATGCTGGATATGGGCCCCGAAATAAAGATCCTCGACCTGGCGAACTCCCTGATCCGTTCCCGTGGAATGCGCCCTGGAGAGGACATCGAGATCGTGTTCTCCGGCTTGCGGCCCGGTGAGCTCATGAGCGAGCAGCTCCTGGCGTCGGACGAAGGCGTGCGCCCCACCACAGATCCTTCGATCCTCGACGTGGTCGCGCCTTACATTCCGAGTGAGAGCGACCTGGCGTGGACGATCGAGCGGGTGCGCGGACTGGCGGTGGAAGGGCGAAGCGACGAGCTCGTACGGACTCTCAAGAAAGCAGTGCGGACTGCGAAGCGCCCGAAAGAAGAGCCATCGATCTCGAAGCTGCCCCAGCGCGAGCGCCCCTCATAAGCGCAATCAAGATCTGCATGATCGGGAATGCCGACAGCATTCACGTGCAGCGGTGGTCACGACACTTCGCGCAGAGAGGCTTTGACGTCAGCCTGCTGAGCTTCTATCAGCCGCTGACAGAGTTCGACGGAAACCCGAGCGTGCATTTTGTGCGCCCGCGGGCGCCTGGCGTGCGGCGCGCCGGCCCGCGGTCCGCGGCTGCGATGGGTCGATTCCCCGGCCTGCTGAGACTGGTCACCGCCGCCCGCCTCAGGGCGGCCGGCTTTTACGGTGAGCTCGAGCGCATCAACCCCGACGTGGTTCACGCGCATTACGTATCCGACTATGGAGTGCTCGCCGCCATGTCGGGACGTCATCCCCTGGTCGTTTCCGCGTGGGGGTCGGACCTCCTGGTCGATCCCCGTTTGTCGGTGATTACGCGCCGGCTCGTGCGCTGGGTGTTGGAACGCGCCGACAAAGTCACCTATAACTCAACTCAGCTGCGAGACGCGGCGCGTGCCATGGGCGCGCGGCCGGAACGGCTGCTGGAGGTCGTCCTCGGCGTCGGCCGCGAGATGCTGGAGGCGCTGCCCGCGTTCAAAGTGCCACCCGCCGAAAGGGCCCCAACCATCGTCAGCCAGCGATCGCTCGAACGGCCGCTGTACAACGTGGACCAGGTGATCACGGCGATGCCAGAGGTCCTGAAGCACGTACCCGCGGCGCGACTGCTGGTGGGCGGTGCGGGGGCCCTCGACCGACAGCTTCGTGACCTGGCGGCGCGCCTTGACGTGACCCATGCCGTCGAATTCACAGGCATCGCCTCGTGGCCAACCGGGCTGGCCGAGCGACTCGGAAAAGCTGCGGTGTACGTCTCGGTGCCGTCGTCTGAAGGCACTTCGGTGACCCTGCTGGAGGCGATGGCCGCCGGCGCCTACCCCGTGGTATCCGACCTCCCGAGCAATCGCGAATGGGTGGGCGAAGGCGGTGGCGCGGTGGTGGCGGTTCGCCAGGTCGCGCCCCTTGCTCAGGCGCTGGTCACCGGCCTGCTGGACCCCGACCGCCGCGTTGCGGCGGCGAAGCACAATTGGAAAGTGATCGAGGAAAGGGGCCTCTGGGACGTCAACATGGGACGGATGGAAAAAGCGTATTTGGACCTGACCGCGGCGAGCGGTCCTTTGGTCGAGAGCCGATGACGGCGCGCGAAAACGTCACCATCCACCCCACCGCCGATGTGTCGGACGACGCCAAGATCGGACGCGGCACGAGGATCTGGCACCAGGTCCAGGTACGCGAGGGCGCCGTCATCGGCAGCGAATGCATCTTGGGCAAAGGCGCCTACATCGACCTCAACGTGCGGATCGGCGACCGCTGCAAGCTTCAGAACAGCGTCTTCGTGTTTCATGGCTTCGAGCTCGAGGATGGAGTGTTCCTCGGTCCGGGAGTGATGCTTCTCAACGACAAGAACCCACGCGCCATCAACGCTGATGGATCGCTGAAATCGGACAGCGACTGGACCACCAGCAAGGGCGTGGTGGGGCACGGAGCCTCGGTGGGCGGCGGTGCGGTGGTGCTGCCCGGAGTCACCATCGGGCGGTTCGCCCTAGTTGGATCTGGAGCCGTCGTGACGCGTGCTGTTCCGGATCATGGCGTCGTCGTCGGCAACCCCGCACGGCTGAGAGGCTTTGCATGCGTCTGCGGCAAGCCGTTAAAGCATGCGGATTCCAAGCCGGACGGGGTTCTCATGCGATGCGACGATTGCGGGACCGAGGTCACGATCCCCGTGGACGTCTACGCCCAGCTGGACAGAGTCCGTCGGTGAGTCGCCTCTCTTGATCTGAGGCGAGACGGCTAGGATACCCACGTGCTTGGCGGCTGCAGCGTGGGCGTCGTGGTGCCCTGCTACAACGAAGAGCGCCAGATCGGCAAAGTGCTGGAGACGATGCCTGAGTTCGTCGACAACATCATCGTGGTGGACGATCGCAGCACCGACGCGACTCTCGAGCGTTGCCGTGAATGGCAAGAGCGATTGGGAAACCGGCTGACAGTTATCGAGCAGCCAAAGAACCAGGGCGTCGGCGCGGCCATCACCAAGGGCTACCAGACGGCGGTGGACGCGGGCATCGATGTGGTCGCTGTGATGGCGGGCGACGGCCAGATGGATCCCAAGGACTTGACGTTGATCATCGACCCTGTCGTCAACGGCAAGGCCGATTACAGCAAAGGCAACCGGCTCTTCACGGGGGAAGCGTGGCGCAAGACTCCGCACGTGCGTTACCTCGGCAACGCGTTCCTGTCCATGCTGACGAAAATCGCGTCGGGGTACTGGCACGTTGCCGATTCGCAATCGGGTTTTACGGCAATCTCTCTCGCTGCGCTGAAGACCATCGACCTCGGCCGCCTCTATCCGAGCTACGGCTATCCCAACGACCTTCTCATCCAGCTCAACATCCATAGCTTTCGAGTCGCCGACGTGCCGGTGCATCCGCGATACGGGATCGGCGAGCGCTCATCGATGAACGTCATGAAAGTGATTCCGACCGTGAGCTTCCTCCTGCTGCGAGGGTTCTTCTATCGCCTGCTGGTCAAGTACGTCATCCAGGACTTCCATCCCCTCGTCTTCTTCTATTTCTTTGCGTTCGTCTTCCTGATCGCGGGGTTGGGGCTGGGCGTCCTGGAGTCGGCCTTCAAGCTCTTCACTGGTGGCATCGCCATCGCCACCACGGTGCTGGTGGCGTTGCTGTTGATCGGCGGCCTTCAGTTGCTTCTTTTCGCAATGTGGTTCGACATGGAGTACAACAAGTCGCTCAAGTGACGCCGGCCACCAGAGCCTCGGGGTAGCACCATGGCCATCGTTTCGATCTCAATCTGGGCCGCGGTCCTCTTGCTCCTGCCAGGCTTGGCGATCTGGCGATTGGCGGGTCCTCGCGACCTGCCTGCAGCCCTCCAGGTGGCGCCCGCCTTCGCCCTCTCATTGGCGGTCATTGCGCTCATCGGCTGGTCGTGCTTCGTGCTCGGCGCCGGGTTCAACGGGGTCAAAGCCGCATCGATCGCGGTGATCGTGCTCTCCGCGATTGGACTCCCGATCTCGCTCCGGTTGCGGAGGGCGGCGGCGACTCAGCGCGTGCTGCCAGGCTGGGCGCTCCCGGCGGCCGTGGTCCTCTCGCTCGTGGCTGGTCTCTCCGCTCTGTACACAGGGCCCTGGCTGAGCGCAACGGCCGATACCTTCTATCACCTGGCGGCGATCCGAGCCGTCTTGCAACACGGAACCGCCCTGCCGCAAGAGGTCTTCTTCCCGACTCCGGTGTCGGTCCCAGACCCGACCAGCGGCGCGTGGCACCTAGCGTTGGCGCTGGTCTCCAGCTTCTCGGGAAACGACCCGGTGACGGTGTGGCGCGTGGTCAACGTCGCGGTCACGCCGCTGACAGTGCTCGCGTTTTTCGCCCTGGCGATCGCGGTTACACGCAACGCGATCGCGGCGCTGATCGCCACGGTCCTCTACACCGTGCTCGCGCTCAACTTCGACTTTCGCGATGCTGCCTATCCCAACCGGTTCGGGCTCCTGCTGGCATGGCTGGCCATCGCATTCGCGCTCCGATATGTCGAGAACGGATCACGACGCGAGCTCTTGGTCGCGGCCATGACCGCATTTGGAGCGAGCGCGGTGCATCCACTGCTTAGCCCCTTCCTTTTGATTGCGATGGGCGGCGCCACGGCTGCCGCGGTAGTGGTGCGTTCGCCCTCCGCCACCCGCGTCACGTTCGCCGCGATCGTCGTCTGTGCAGCCGCCCTTCCATTGCTGATAGTCAACGTGCTGACGCTCCGCATACCGGCGCCTTATCAGGCGTTGGCGGTGATGTCTCCGCTGCTGGTCCCAATCATCCATCACCCCTGGCCCTGGGTTTGGCCAAGCTTCTGGTTTGGCAATCCCGGGATCGTGCTTGGGACAGTTTTCGCAATCCTCCTCGTTCGGTTGTGGAGAGCAAAAGAAGTTGGTGCGGGGCTTCTGATCGCCGCCTTGCTGGTGGTCCCTGTCGCAGCACTCGTGCCGCTGTTCGCAAGCTCGCGGAGCGGGCAGTATCTGCTGGCCAGGGTGGCCGGCGTGCTCGCGCCGCTGGCCTGGATTGGCCTGGGTTGGGGCGTTGCACTCGCCATCCACGCGATTCGGAGCCACAGCCGCATGGCGATTCTCGCTGCGGCGGCGATAGTGGTTTCTGCACTGGCGGTGGCGCCTGGCTTCTACACCGGAACGCTGGCGCAGTACCTCCGGCCCGCCAGCTCCGCGAAGAGCATCACGGCCTCCCGGTCGGGCGACCTGGCCGTGGTGTGGAGCGACCGGCTGGCGGCGATCGCCAGGCTGCCCAAATCAGCCGTCATCTTGGCTGAGCCGCGGATGGCCTACGAACTGGCCGGCCTCACAGGCCGGGAGGTGGTGGGGGTTCCGCTCTCGCACACGCCGGTCCAGGTCCTGGATGGTGCGCAGCGCCGCGAATCGGCCCTCGACGCCACGCAGGGCCAGTTGGACGCCTTTGGGCTGGCGGGAGTGATCGAACATTACGGCGTCACCGACGTGCTGGTGGACATGGACCGCACCGACCCGGCGGCCTGGGCGCAGCTGGCGACCGCCGGGATTCTGTCCCCGATCGCGTCCGGGAACCGCTGGCAGCTTTACAGCTACGACCCGCTCAGGCTCGACGGTTACCTGAACCTGCCCCAGCAGGCGGGACCACTGCCTGATTTCGCGGCCAGCGGCATCGGCCCCCAGCCGGCGCTTGCCGGTCGTGCCGTCTTCGCCCGGCTCCAATCGAGCGAAGCCATCGCCGGGCAAGCTGTCTTGCGAGCCGAATCACTGGATTCGAATCGCACGTTCAGCCGCAGCATCGAGCTCGCGGGGGGCGGTGCAAGCCAGACTTTTGCACTTCCGATTCCCACCGATGCCCCCGTCGGCAATTACCGGCTTAGCATCGAGCTGGGCCCGAATCACTCGGTGGCATTGGGGCGTTTCGACGTCGGACTCCTCTACCAGGCCGAGGACATGGGCGGCGTGATCGCCGGCGATGCCGGCGGATGGTCCATCGCAGGGGGTTCCGCCTACCAGGACTCACTGAGCGCCACTGCGAGCCAGGTCGGCTCAACCGCCAGCCAGCCAGTTCCGCCGGTCGCCGCCGGGAGCTACTGCATCAGCGCTCGCGTCTACGACTACGGGACCGGTGAAACCAGCGCCATCGAAGCCGGGGTCGGCAGCGCGGTCACCAAGCTCTCGTGGTCGGGGCCCACACCGGGTATGCGCTGGGTGCGAGGTGCGATCGTCCTCGATCGGCCTAGCGGGCAGCTGGGCATGCGGCTGCTGCAACGAGGCCAGAAGGCGGTCATCGTCGACTCGCTGGAGCTGGATCCGCTGGTCGAGGGGCAGTGCGCCTCCGGCTGAACGGGCTTCCACAGCCTGGCGCCGGGGCTTTGAGCCAGGGGTCCCCAGCCTGTAGGATTGGTCGAGTTCATTGGCGAAGCAGACATCGCAGACTCAACGTCAAACTGAGTCGAGCTCACCCCCACACATAGCTCTATCGCGCCCATGGATCGGGCACGAGGAGAAAGCCGCCGTGATCGAGGTTCTGGAGTCGGGCATGCTTGCGCAGGGCCCGCGGGTGGCGGCGCTCGAGGATGCGTTCACGCACATGACCGGCGCGCGCCACGCGATCGCGACATCATCGGGCACGACCGGGCTGCACCTCGCGCTCCTGGCGCACGGGATCGGGCCAGGCGACGAGGTCATCACCAGCCCGTTCACCTTCATCGCATCTGTCAACGCAATCCTGTTCACGGGCGCGACACCGGTTTTCGCCGACATCGAGGAGGCGAGCTTCAACATCGATCCGGAACGCCTGGAGGCAGCGATCACCCCCCGCACCAAGGCCGTGATGCCCGTTCACCTGTATGGGCAGGCTTGCGACATGGACGAGATCTCCGCGATCGCGAGAAAACATGGCGTCATCCTCCTCGAGGACGCCGCCCAGGCGGTCGGCGCGACGTATCGCGGCCGCCACGTGGGGACGTTCGGGACTGCTGTCTTCAGCCTTTACGCGACCAAGAACGTGATGAGTGGCGAAGGCGGCATGATCACGACTGACGACGACCACGTCGCCGACATGGCAAGGCTCCTGCGCAACCATGGAATGCGAAACCGCTATGAATACGAGATGCTCGGCTACAACTTCCGGCTGACCGATGTTCTGGCCGCGATCGGATTGGCACAGATGGGGCGCATGGAGGAAGCGATGCGGCGGCGCCGCTCAAACGCAAGCTATCTCAACGCGCACCTTCGCGGTGTCCGGACACCGGTCGTGAAGGCAAATCGCGACCATGTGTGGCACCAGTACACGATCGCGCTGCCCCCCGGCACCGACCGGCAGGATGCCATCCACCACCTCGGTGAGCATGGGATCGGGACTGGCGTTTTCTACCCGCGCAGCGCGCACCGCTTTCCCCACGTATATGACGTCACCGGGGAGCTCGACCTACCGGTCACGGACCGGGTTGCAGCGTCGGTACTGTCGCTGCCCGTGCACCCGCTCCTGGAACCATCCGACCTCGAACGGATAGCCGCCGCCGTCAACTCGCTGTGACCCGCGTCGCCGTGGTCGGCACCGGAGTGATGGGCCGCAACCACGCGCGCGTGCTGAACGAGCTGGCGAACGTCGACCTGGTCGGCGTCGCGGACTCGAACGTCGAAGCCGCATGCCAGGTCGCCGCCCACCACTCCACGCGCGGATACGCGTCGCTAAAGGAGCTGCTGGAAAAGGAGCGGCCGGACGCGGTCACTATCGCGGTGCCGACCGAGAACCACCACGAGGCCGTGCTTGAGGCCCTCGCCGCCGGCTGCCATGTCCTCGTCGAAAAACCCATCGCAGCGACGCTGGCCCAGGCCGACGAGCTCGTGGCGGCAGCCAAGTCCGCCAAACGCATTCTCGCGGTCGGGCATATCGAGCGTTACAACCCGGCGGTGCTGGAGCTGAAGCGGCGCCTCGACGATGGGCAGCTGGGCAGGGTGTACCAGTTCGATGCCCAGCGGCTCGGTCCGTTTCCTCAGCGCATTCGCGACGTCGGAGTCGTGATCGACCTGGCCACCCACGACCTCGACCTCATGCGGTTCCTGACCGGGAGCGAGATCGTTCGCGTCTACGCCGAGACGCGCCGCAAGGTGCACACGACTCGCGAGGACATGGTCAGCGGACTGCTTCGCCTCGGAGACGGCTCTGTCGGCCTCCTGCAGATCAACTGGCTGACGCCGACGAAGATCCGCCAGATGACGGTCACCGGAGAGCGCGGGATGTTCCGCGCCGACTACCTGACGCAGGATCTTTTCTTCCACGAGAACGCCGAGGCCGCGGCCCACAATTGGGAGCAGATCACGATGCTGCGCGGAGTCAGCGAGGGCTCGATGGTCAAGTACGTGATTCAAAAGCGAGAGCCTTTGCAGTCGGAGTTCGTTGCCTTCTTGAAGGCGGTCGAAGGCGATTCGACGGAAATCGTCAGCGGCGAGGATGGCAGCGAGGCGTTGCGGCTTGCGCTGGCCATGATCGAGTCCGGGGACGAGGGTCGAGTGGTGACCGTCGCGCGCCGGTGAGCGGCTCGCCAAGACTCCTTCGCTCCGCCCTCGAGGACCGCAGCGCAGCTGTCGGCGTCATCGGGCTTGGCTATGTCGGCCTGCCCGCGGCGTGCATGTTCGCGAGCGCCGGATTCAGGGTCAATGGGGTCGATCTCGATGGCCCGCGCACCGAGGTGATCAACAGCGGACGCTCGCCCATCAAAGGCGACGAGCCTGGGCTGGCCGAGCTCCTGAGCCAGGTGGTCGCTTCCAAGCACCTGCGCACAAGCACCGATTACGCCGACCTGGCGAAGGCTGACATCGTGCTCATCTGCGTCGACACTCCTGTCGATTCTGATCACCGGCCGCGGTTCAAGGCTTTGCGGTCGGCTTGCTCTCAGCTGGGCGCGGTGCTCAAGCAAGGCGCCGTGGTCATCGTGGAATCGACAATCGCGCCGGGAACTATCGACACGGTCGTGAAGCCTGCGCTCGAAGAGGCATCAGGCCGGAAGGCCGGCGCCGGCTTTCATCTCGGGCACTGCCCTGAGCGTGTCATGCCCGGCAAGCTGCTGCGGAACATGAGAACGATGAGCCGCGTCTGTGGCGGCTCGTCGCCCGAGGTCTCTGAGCTGATGATCGCCCTGTACTCGACCTTTGTCGAAGGTGACCTCGATGCCGCCGATTGCCTCACGGCCGAGCTCGTCAAGACCGCCGAGAACGCATACCGCGACGTCGGGATCGCGTTCGCCAACCAGCTGGCGCTGATCTCCGAGCGCGTCGGCGGCGATGCCTGGCGCGTTCGGACCCTGGTCAACAAGGTGCCTGGACGCAACGTCCTGCTCCCAGGCGGGGGTGTCGGCGGCCACTGTATTCCCAAGGACTCGTGGCTGCTCGCGACACCGCTGGGGTCCGGCGCGGAGGACTCGCTGCTCGGCGTGGCGCGCCACATCAACGACGGCATGCCCGCCCACGTCGCAAGGCTGGTGCAGGAGCTGGTCGGCGCAGCTCACCACGCTCGCGTCACAGTCCTTGGCTATGCGTACCTGGAGAACAGCGACGACACACGAAATTCGCCAAGCGCTGCGCTGATCGACGTGCTGACGAAGGCCGGCTTCGAGACTGCCGTGCATGACCCGTTTGTGCACGAGCACGAAGGCGACGTTATGGACGCCCTGCGAGGCGCGGACTGCGCGGTCCTGATGGTTGCCCACAACGCCTATCGAAACCTCGACCTCAAGGCGGCTGGCGCGATCATGAAAGCGCCGCGCATGGTTGACGCGCGCGGCTTTTTCGAAAGCGGCGCTTTGAGGGACGCCGGCTTCAGCTACCGAGTCATCGGCGTCGGAACCATGTCAACGTCGCCGCCGAAGTAAGCGCTCTCGAGCAGCTGCAGGTGGCGGGCGTAGCCGTGGTTTCGTTCGACCCAGTCACGACCCTCTCGCGAAAGCCGCGCCAGCTCCGCCGCATCGCCGCGTAGCCTTTCCACCGCTTCCACGATCTCGTCGGCGTTCCCTGCGGCGATCACCGGCGGCGGATCCTCTGGGTACAGGCTCCAATCGATTCCGGTGATCACCGGCCGCCCCACCGCCATGGCCTCGAGCTCCGACAATCCGAGACTGCCCTGGTTCATCTGCCCGATGACCACATCGAACTGCCCAAGGAAGGCGCGGACCTCATCGTGTGGAACCGGGAGCACAAATCGCACCGAGCCGGTGTAACGCTGGACGTACTCGATCGACAGGGGTCCCGACTCGATTGCGGTCACCTCAACCGAGTCACGCAATCGATCGACGGCTGGAAAGATCTTGTCGACGCCCTTGACCTCCGCGAGGCGCGTGAATATCAGCACGCTGCGTACAGATGCCGGCGGCGCCTCGGCCGTCTCCCCGACCAATATGGGATTGGGCAGATAGCGCAGCTTGCTCTCGTAGGCGGGGACGTAGGCAGGAAGGTTTGGGGTGACGTAAAACACCGCCTTCGCGCCTTCGAGAACGGACCGGGTCACGCGCAGAAGCAGTGGGTTGCCCAGGTTCACGTGCAGGTCGGAACCATGCGCCTGGGCGAAGAACTGCCGCCCACTCAGCAACCCGACAATCCCTTGGCTCAGCCAGTGGATGTGGATGACGTCATATCGCTTGGTCCTCAACCTGGAGATCGCGGGCGCGTACAGGACCAGACGGACCGGGATGGCAAGCGCCTTTGCCGGCCATCGCCAGGCGGCGCCGACCTCCGGCAACGCGATCATATCGACCTCGTGTCCCGCACCGCGAAGAAGCTGGGCCTGAATCTTGGCCACGCCCGCGATGTCGTGGACCAGTGCGATGCGGGCGGCGCTGCGCCGCGCCGCTGAGGATTCATCGATCCTCTGAGCTCCTAGCGCCGCTCCCAGGAACAACCACAAGTACGGCTCCTCCAGGAACCGGCCCTCGAGCTGGCTCACCAGCAGGATGAGCAGCAGGGCGAGCAATGCGGCTGTGACATATGGCCGGCGGACCTGCGAGCGGAATGAGCTCACTGACGAGCGGACAAACTCGAAAGCCCACCACGCCGCCAGCGCGAGGCCGACTAGGCCGAGCTCGGCAATGATCGTCACGAACGAGGTGTGCGAGTCGATCGTCTTGCTGTTGCCGGCGATGAAGCCGCTGTACGCGCCGAGCATGCTCGAGGGAAAATTGCCGAAGCCCACTCCGAAGATAGGATGGTCGTAAAACATCTGGAACCCTGCGGCCACCAGGTAGCGCCGCACCGTGTCCAGCGGTAGCAGGTTGACGAACGCGAGCGCGCCGCTGTACACGCGAGGGGGCGCCGTGGTCAGGATTTCGCCAAGCACACTCCAACGGTCTCGGACCTGGGGATCGAGCAGCGCTACAGCCGCGAAAGCTATGAAGGCGAGCGCAACCAGGCCAAGAGCACGCCGTCGCTCCACTGCCATGACCACGGCGAGCAGCAGGACCAGCGCTCCAAGCACCCAACCCTGGCGCGAAAAGGTGAATGGCAGCGCCGCGGCCGCCAGCATGAGCGCAGTGATTAAAACCGCCCGGGCGTTGGCGCGCGGTCGCGATGCGAGCACGACTGAGGCGACGGCTCCGAACGTCAGGAAGCGCGCATAGGTGTTGGGGTCTTTGAACGTGGAGTTGACCCAGCGAACGCCTGAATTGGGCGCGTTCCAGATCAAGGTTCCGGTCACCGCCTCGATGAGACCCACTATCGACACCGCGATGACGGAGATCGCGAGCCAGGTCCAGAAACGATCCTGGTCCCAGACGGTGGCGCACCAGTTGTACATAGCCAGCGCCACAAAGCTGTAGACGACCATTGCGGCGACAGTCTTCAAGCCGGGAAGGGAGCGCGACAGCGCCGCGCTCAAGGCCGCGTAGGCGATGAAGGAAACCACTGGAATCCACAGGCGCATTGGAGGCAATCGCACCTCGCGCAAGCCGAATGCCTTTTGCACGAACAGCGTCACCAGGCAGACTGCCATGACCAACCGGCTCAGCTGGACGACGGAGAGCGGCGTGAACTTCTGCGTGAACTCGAGCGGAAGGGTCAGTATCAGAAGGGGTACAAGCAGGCTCGGAGCTTGCAGGAAGAGATTCGCCACTGGGTTCGGCGTGCCTTCTACCCCCCGCGCCGAGATTGTCTGGCTCGTCACCTGGAGTTGACGGGGCTACACGCGGGCGGGCACACAGTCAGGATTGCCATGATGGAAAGCCGAATTGGACGCACGAATCGAACCGTACTCTAGAGCCCAGCAATGAAACCAACTGTCACCGGCGAGGAAGTGTGATGGTGCGGCGATCCTCTCTCACGTTCGTGCTCCAGATTACCCAGGTCGCCGCGCTGGTTGGAGTGAACGTGGTCGTCACGCGGGCGACCGGTGCTTCAGGCAAAGGCATCTTCACGCTGATGTCACTGCTGGTGACGATGGGCACCGCGATAACCGCGCTGGGCCTCGGCTGGGCGGCGGCCTATTTCATAGGACGGCGCTTGTTCCCCGTCGCCGCCGTCGCCGGCACCCTGCTGACCAGCAGCCTGGTCTCGTCCGCCGTGACATTGACCGGCCTCGGCGCCGGGTTCCTGCTCTTCCGCGACTCCTACTTCGCGGCGGTGAGCAACGCGCAGTTCGTGGTCACCCTGGCCCTCGTGCCGGTGGTCCAGTTCGGCACCACGCTGGCATCCATAATCCTCGCCACCAACCGCCCGATCCACTTCGCCGCGGTGAGCCTCGCGCAGTGGGTGGTCACATTCGGGCTGCAGACGATCCTCGCTCTGGCGGGACGGCTCGACCCGACCCTGGCCCTGGGCGCGTGGCTCGCCGGCGCGACTCTCGGTGTTATCGTCGGTTTCAGCGTTGCCAGCCGGCACGTGAGATTGCGTTTCGGCCTCGACCGCAACGTGCTGCGCCAGCTCCTGGGCTTTGGATTGAAGGGCTACATAGCAAACCTGCTGATGTTCTTCAACTACCGCCTGGATTCGCTCATCGTGAACGCGCTGCTGGGGGTGGCCAGCGTCGGCATCTATTCGATCGCGGTCGCGATGGCTGAGGTCATATGGAACATGGCCGGGGCCTTGAGCACAGTCATGTTCCCTCACGTTTCATCGCTCGACCGCAAGGATGCCAACCGGCTGACTCCGGTGGTGAGTCGAAACGTCTGGTTCCTGACTCTGCTGGCCGTGGTGTTCGCGGCCGTGGTCGGACGCTGGGTCATCGAGTTCGTATTTGGAACCGTGATGCTAGCGGCCGCCAAACCTTTGCTGCTCCTGCTTCCAGGCATCCTCACCCTGAGCGGAGCGAAAGTTCTGTCGAGCTACCTCAGCGGAATCGGGCGCCCGATCTACTCGACCTATATCGCCAGCGCTAGCGTCATTCTGACGGTCGCCCTCGACCTCATATTCATTCCCCGCTATGGAATCGCTGGAGCGGCGGCGGCGTCGAGCTTCGTCTACACGCTGACAGCAATCGCAACCCTCGTGGTCTTTCGCCAGGAGTCGGGCGCCGGCATCCTCGAAACGATCGTGATCCAGCCGCAGGATCTTGGTTACTACACTCGAGCGGTCAGGTCGGTGGCTGGAAAGATTGCCACGCCGAGCGCAGCGAAGCCATGACTCAAGATCGGCGCCTCGTCGATCCCTCGGTACCATTGACGCGGCAATGGCGGATGCCATCGTCGTCACCTACAACTCGGCGGGATCTATCGCCGCTTGCCTCGAGGCGCTGCTCAAAGCCGACCTGCACATAGTCGTCGTCGATAACGCCGGAACGGCCGATGTCGTACGGAGGCTGTTTCCGCACGTGGATGTCATCGCCAACGACGCTAACGTCGGCTTCGCGCGCGCCGTCAACCAGGGCCTCGCGCGCTGCCGCGACGATGTCGTGCTGCTGGTGAACCCGGACAGCGTCATCCCGGCCGCGACCGCGGGCGCGCTTGTCACCTACCTGCACGAACATGCGGACGTCGCCATCGTCGGCCCTCGCCTTCGCGAAGCCGATGGCTCGATCAACATCTCTGCATACCCGGTCGCCTCCGTCGGCACCATGCTCCTCAACCGGGCCCGTCGCTTCTTTCCCTTCCTCACCCCCGTGCTCGCGCGCGGCAAGCGCTTCAAAAGCTACGACGCGTGCCTGCACGCGACCGAGGCGACTGAGGTCGATATGGTGTGTGCCGCGTGCGTCGCCATACGCCGCGACTTGTTGAGCGAGCTCGGCGGGCTCGACGAGGGCTACTTCATGTACTACGAGGACGTGGAGCTGTGCCTGCAGGCGTGGCGGCGCGGGAAACGGGTCGTCTACCTGCCGACGGTGGAGGCATTCCACGAGGGCGGCGGCTCGAGCGGCGATCGCTCGCATGTCTGGCCCCTCAACACGCGTTCGGCGCTCCGGTTCCACGCGAGGCACAGGCCGCGAACGCTTCTGCTCCTGCGCGTCGCCCTGCTCGGACGCGCCATGATCGGCGTGGCCGACCCGCGTGGGCACCGCCGGCGGGCGTGGGTGAACGTGGCCCGGGTGGTGCTGACCGTACCCAAGGAGCGGCTTCTGGCCGAACCTGCGCCGGCCATCACCCGCCGGCCATGACTGGCGCGGACGAAAATTACGACCTTGCCGGCGCTAGGGCGCGCAGGCTCCTCACCATTGAAGTGAAAACGCGCCTATAGCGCACGAAGTCGTCAGGCCTGACGATCAGCGTCTCGAGCAAGCCAGCTCCCGACTCGCGCATGAAGATCCAAACCGCGGCGCCAGCAGTGCACGTGTAAACGATGCTGGAGGCGGCGGCCGCGCCGCTGATGCCGTAACGAGGTATTAAAACCAGGTCGAGCGCGACGGTCAGGATCATCGAGCCCCCTGCTAGGTAGGTGCTGAGGATAGGTTTGCCGATTCCGCTCAGATAGCTAGAGACGATCTTCGCCACGGTCAGGGTGACGATGCCCGGCAGGAGCAGCCATAGCGGATGCACGGCGGGCCTCATGGCCGAACCGAAGACGGTCAGGATGAGCTCCTGGCCGAGTGCAAGCATCACGACGGCGCCGACCAGGGTGACGAAGACGGCGTTACGGCAGACCACCGGGGTTATGCGGTCCGCCTCTTTCTTTTCCATCGAGGAGATCTGCGGGAACATCACGAGCGCCAGCCCATTGGCTCCGTACCACAGTGCCTCGGCCATGGCGGTGGCAATCGAGTAGTAGCCCACGCTGGCCACGCCACTCAGGCCGTTGACGATCAGCGCGTCTAGCCGATAGCTCACCGTCATCATCAGCGTCGCCGCATAGCCACGGAGGCCGAAGTCGAGAAAGCTCCGAAGAATCCGCGCATCGAAGCCGAAGCGGATGGGCGCTTCGCGGCCGACCAAAACAAAACCCAGCGCGGCGCTGATGGTCAGCCCGATCGCGAGCGCGACCAGAGCCGAGGTCGCGTTGAGATACCCGGCCACAGCAAGCACGACCAGCAGGACGAGGGCCACCACCACCTGGATCAAGCTCAGGCCGGCGTACTCGAGCGGGCGGTTGAGGCCGAGCACGATGGACGAGCTGGTGGTGGCAAGCTGGTAGAGACCCGTGAGCGCAACCATGAGCGCGGCCTGGGCTGGGGTCATCTCGTGGAAGTAGGTCGGCTGGAACACGACGTATGCGACCGCCAAGACGGCCATCGTCACGCCGGCGGCAACCGACGCGACTGTAAGGAGCGTCGAGACCACGTCGACGAGCGGGAACTGCCGCTTGCCGATGTAGTAGATGCCCGCCCAGCTGATCCCAAGCCCTGTGGCAAAGGCCGACAGGCCGGCGACTGAAATCGCGAGGGTATAGATGCCTCGGCCTTGCGCGCCGGTGACTCGAGTCACCAGGATGGTGATCGCAACCAGGGTGATCAGTTGGAGGACCTGGATGAGAACGGTGAGGATGCTCCGCCGCAGGATCATTGGAGGTCAGGCTATCGCACGAGACCCAGGCGCGAATCTGGGTGCGGCACTCAGGCAGTGCGCTTGTCTCGGAGAGGCGGAACTCGCCGGGTATAGTGCGACCAGATGCGCGTCCTCCACGTTGTGACCGCATTCCCGCGCTCGCGGGAGGACGTGATAGTGCCCTGGCTGGTGGAGCTGCTCAAGCGGCTTCCGGCCGCAGGTTACGACGTCGAGGTCTTCACCTCCGCGTATCGAGCCGGCGGCGGCGACTCGTATGAAGGGATTCGCGTCCACCGCTTCCGCTACTTCTTCGCGCGCTGGGAGGACTTGACGCATGACGAGGCTGCACCCGACCGCATGCGCCGCTCACCGCTGTATCGCGTGCTCCCGCTCTTTTACATCGCGGGCGGCCTATGGGGGATCTGGCGGCTCGCCCGCCGAGAGCATTTCGACATCGTTCACGTCCACTGGCCTGTGCCTCACGTGCTGTTCGGCTGGATCGCTCGCCGGGCCGGCGGGCGCGACACGCGCATGGTCACAACCTGGTACGGCGCCGAGCTGCGCTGGGTGCAAAGCTCGCTGCCGGTGATGCGCGGGTTTGTGCGCTGGGCCCTGCGAACCTCCGACGAGATCGTCGCCATCTCCTCGTACACGGCGCGTGAGATCGCCCGCTTCGCCAACGTCCAGGTGCGCGTGATCCCTTACACGCTCGGCTTTCCCCAGTCCCCGCCCGTGCGCCGCTCCGCGGGCGACGGCTCGTTTCGGATCCTGTTTGTCGGCCGCCTGGTCGAGCGCAAAGGCGTGACTCACCTCATCGATGCGGTGAGGCGCCTTCCGTCGGACGTTCGCGCGCGTGTGACGGTGATTGGCGAGGGGCCGGAACGGGCCGTGCTGGAGGCGCAGGCGACCGCAGCCGGACTCGATGGCCGGGTCGATTTTCGCGGACGCGTTGACGACAAAGAGCTTCAGGATGGCTTTGCCGCGGCCGACGTGCTGGTGCTGCCGTCGATCGTCGATGCCCGAGGCGACACCGAAGGCCTCGGTGTCGTGCTGTTGGAGGCGATGAGCTGTGGCGTGCCGGTGGTCGGCAGCCGCGCTGGTGGCATCACCGACATCATTGAAGATGAGAAAAGCGGACTGCTGGTGCCGCCGGCGGATCCCGCGCTGCTCGCGGGCGCGCTGGAGCGGCTGGCGCGCGATCCGGCGCTCGCGGCCCGCCTGGGCGCAGCCGGCGAGCGGCGCGTGCGGGCGGCGTTCGGATGGCCGGAGATCATGAAAAGTTGGACTGAGTGCTACGGCGCGCCGGGCGCCACGCAAACACGCGCCGAGAAGGCGACCCCCTAGACTCTTTCCCTGTGCCGCGAAGAGCGCTGATCACTGGCATCACAGGGCAGGACGGCTCTTACCTGGCCGAACTCCTTCTGGACAAGGGGTACGAGGTTCACGGCGTCGTGAGGAGATCCTCCACCATGAATCGGGGGCGGATCGACCATCTGCAACATGCAAATCCGACCCACGCCGAAGGTTCTCGCTTCGTCCTCCACTACGGCGACATGACCGACTCCGGCGGCCTGAACCGCCTCGTGAAGACCGTCCGTCCTGACGAGCTCTACAACCTTGCCGCGCAAAGCCACGTGCAGATCTCCTTCGACCAGCCCGAATACACGGGCGACACCGACGGTGTCGGCACCACCCGATTGCTCGAGGCGGTCAGGACGCTGGGGCTGCCTGTGCGGTTCTACCAGGCATCGACCTCGGAGATGTTCGGCCTGTCCGCACCGCCGCAGAACGAGACGACGCCCTTCCGGCCAAGGAGCCCATACGCGATTGCGAAACTCTATGCGCACTGGATGACCATCAACTACCGAGAGGCGCATCACCTGTTCGCCTGCAGCGGGATCCTCTTCAACCACGAGTCGCCGCGACGAGGCGAGAACTTCGTCACGCGCAAGGTCACGCGTGGAGTGGCGCAGATCCTGGCAGGAAAGGTCGACCAGCTGCGGATGGGCAACCTCGATGCCAAGCGCGACTGGGGCCACGCGCGCGATTACGTCTACGCGATGTGGTTGATGCTTCAGCAGGATGAGCCCGACGATTACGTGATCGCGACAGGCACAACGCGTTCGGTCAAGGATTTCGTCGAGGCAGCCTTTGGCCTCGTCGGACTCGATTGGAAGAAATACGTACAGGTCGACGACGCTTACATGCGGCCGGCAGATGTCGCCGAGCTACGAGGCGACGCAACCAAGGCCGCCGAGAAGCTCGGATGGACCCCGACGGTCACCTTCGACGAGCTGGTTCGAGAGATGCTCGAAAACGACATGAAGCTCGAAGGCGTCGACCCGGCCAAGCACCTGCGCAAGCCACCGGCGCGAGTCGGGCCATAGCTGACGCGACTGCACAGTCCCCAGCACGCTCGTCGCGTCTTTCTAAACTTTCGGGCGAATGAACGCGACTGACGGCGTCCTGTCCGTGATGATGCCTGTTTACAACGAGGAGCGAACCCTCGAGACGATCATCGGGCACGTCCTGGAGCGGCCAGAGGTCGGTGAGCTGATCGCAATCGATGATGCGTCGAGCGATCGCTCGTGGGAAATTCTTGTGAGAGTCGCCGGGCATGACTCACGCGTGCGGCCGTTTCATCTGGACGTAAACCAGGGCAAGGGAGCGGCGCTGCGACGCGCTGTCTCGGAGCTGCGGCTGCCCTTCGCCCTGGTCCAAGATGCCGACCTCGAGTACGACCCTCGCGACTACCCGATATTGCTTGAACCGCTCGTGCAGGAGCGCGCCGACGTCGTGTTCGGCACTCGGGGGTTTGCGGGCCAGACCGCTTTCAGCTTCTGGTTCGTCATGGGCAATAAGGGCGTGACGTTGGCGTGCAACCTGCTTTTCGACTGTTATATCTCCGACCTCGAGACCGGTTACAAGGCGCTCAGGTCAGACCTTTGGAAGAAGCTCAATCTCAGGGGCAGCCGCTTCGACATCGAGCCCGATATCACGGCGCGCGTCCTGCGCCTCGGTTATCGAATCCACGAGGTCCCTATCAGCTACTACGCCAGGTCCCGGGACGAGGGCAAGAAGCTGACCTGGATTGACGGAGTTCAGGCATTGGGCGTGCTGTTGAGGCTTCGTCTTGCCTCGCCGGCAGACCTGTTTGGCGCCGACCCGGGCACCGACTATCACCGCTCCCGAAAGGAGGCGCTGGCCAGCCGGCATCCTCTCCGAAACGATCGTCAGTAATCTCCGCCAGTAGACCTCACGCGCGGCCTTACAGCAATTTGCTTGCGTAGGCGACGTCGTCGCGAATTGCCACGAGGTTATGGCTAAAGAAGAGTTCATCTGTTCGTGCGCGGTAACTGCCGAGCGGAGCGAGGCCGTCTACGACCATTCTGCAATAGGAGTATCACGGTAACGCCTCGTAGAAGTCGTGGAGAAATACGCGGCTGACCACATTCATCTCATTGAACTCAAACTGGATGACGTCGTTTTGCCCTCTGCGATTGACTTCGAGGCCCCTTTCAGGATTGATAGTTCGTGGCCTTCGGCATCAACCTTGAGCAGATTCAAGGTCAGCGGAGGACCAGACGAAGGTAAATCGTGGATCGTTGTGATATTGACTTCAACAGCAGTGGCGTCCGAGTGATGAATGCCTTCGATGACTTCTCGATAGAGGCTCGCAGGCGGCGAACCTGAGCCTGATGCACAGTCGTACTGGCGCCCTCCGCCTGTTTTGTCGCTCAGGCCGGCCTGGATGGCAACAAAGCCATTCTTCGCAGCCTTGACGGACAATCGTTTGAAAGTCTCGGGGTGCGGTTTAAATGCCCATATCTGCGCGTTCGGGCAGAGTTGTTTTAGAAATCCTGAGTACCCGCCAACATTGGCGCCAACGTCAAATCCTGTTAACGGCGAAATCGTCGTCCAACGGCGCAGGAACGTGTTTTCAGCAGGCCCGATAGCCTGGACCATGGGATCGGTTACGCACATCCCTTATGCCGCCAGCAACAACAGCATCGAATTCCAGCGGTAGAACACCTTGCGGCCAAATTCAACTCGACTACGCAGACGATCGCCGGCCTCAGCTTCAACGGCGGGGCCACTGTGACGTATGCCTTAGCCAGGAACCGAACCGCCAACGGCTAGCCGTGGACCGTGATCGTCGGCGGGGGTACAGCCCAGAGCAACGGCACGCTTGTAGCATTGCAACCAGCCGCGGAAACTCGGGGTCTCTCCATCCCAGCCATTTTCTGGAGCAAGAAGTGTCTTCGCACAACTATGACGTGACAGTTGCCTATCGCGTCTACCCAAAGGTCTCCAGGATTCCGCCCGTCTTCGCCGATGACAAGCTGAAACTAGCTGAACTCTGCCTTCGATCGTTCCGCGAGTCTATCGGCTCGCTGAGGGTCAAACTCCTGGTCCTTCTCGACGGGTGTCCGCCTGATTATGAGGCACTCTTTCGGAAGTACTTTGCCCCTGGCGATTTGGAGCTGATTCCGTTAGATAGTGTTGGCAACCGGATGACATTCGCCCTCCAAGTGAAACTGCTGCTGCTGCAGAATTACTCGGAGCTCATCTACTTTTCGGAGGACGATTACTTTTATTTCCCTGGCCAATTTCCTTCCATGATTCGCCTCATGCAAACACAAAGCGATGTCGCGTTCGCGACTCCGTACGATCACCTCGACTACTACAACCGGGCCTTGCATCGCTACCCGACGCGAAAGATCACCTTTGAAGGACGTGAGTGGCGAACCGTTGCGTCTACCTGTCTGACGTTCCTAACGTCAAAGTCGGTTCTACGCGAAACGGAACGAGCCTTTGAGTCTTACGGGCGGACTCCCGGAAATACGGATGGTGGCCTTTGGTTCAGCCTCACGAAATTTGAGATTCGCAATCCCTTGAAGCTGCTGAGGGTAGGGGCGGAACAGTCGCTCTTGCTATCGGTCGCGGCAATGGCCTGGTATTTCTGCTGGCGACAAGTGCTCTTCGGAAACAAATGGAACCTCTGGGCGCCCGCACCAACGATTGCCACTCACCTGGATCGCAGGTACCTACCCCCAGGACACGACTGGCCAGCGATTCTGGCCGACGCGGCGACATCGATTCGCTGATCCGGCCAGCGCGTTCCCCAACTATGTGCAGGGGTCTCTTGGCAACCAATCTCGTGAGGCGCCAGACCTCATCATGCTCGGTCAGCCTCGTGCTCACTGCCGAACCAGTGGAAGAAAACGCCAAGGGCGGCCATGCCGGTGGTGGCCTTGCGAAGATCATCAGGACAGCGCCGGCAACCGCCTGGTCGACGACCGGCGTCAGCGACGCCACCAATCGGAGCGTGGACGTAGCACTTGTAGGACGGAACGACCGCCAGTAACCTCCGCGCGCGCCGCGCGACATCACTGGCGAGTCAGAAGGAGGTCGACGCCCGTCCACACATACACGCCGTCCAATGCCTCAGGCGGCTGCCCCAAAAGCGACGTGAAAAGGTCGACTTCCATCTGTTCGTCGCCCATCGGGCCGATGACGACTGTCTGCACATGCCAGGACTTGAGCTCACTCAAGATCTGCTGGCGCGTGGCGTCGGTGAGCGGAGCGGCTCGGCCCTGGGCCTCTGCAATGGTCTGCGTCTGCGTGGCGCTCGGCGGTGGACTGAGCCGTTCGCGGTGCGGCCCCGGATCGGGAATGAACGCATAGCCCTCCGGCATCAGAAACCGCATGCCCGTCCGTTCCTGCCAGATCATGGCGCGCGCATCCCCTGAGATCGAAAACGGAATCACCAGCGCTACGCTTCCGGCTGGGATTCGGGAATCCGCGGCGCCAGTGAAGAATGCCGGGACGGTTTCGGGGGAAGACGGGTACGGGAGCGCCGGTAGCAGCAGGGCGAGCGACGCGACCACCGCCAGCCCTCCCAGCCAGCGCGACTGAGGCCGCCAGGCCTTCAGGCCGTCGAGCCACACCGCGACCAACAACCCGGCCAGCAGGTAAAAGAGCAGCATCAAGCGCGAGGGCAGGATGTTGCTCAGGACGGGCAATCGCGCCATCGCCGCCCAGCCGGCAAATGCCAGCACCAGCATCAGCCAGCCAGGTCGGTTGCGCAACAGCAGCACAAAGACCAGCCCGAGAACGAAGACAGGTATCTGGCTGGTCTTGCCCGCGATGTGGATCGTCGTGCCCATCGACAGGATGGCGACGAGCCCCCCGACCAACGCCGCAAGCACGACCTCCAGCCGACGCCAGTAGCGCACGGCTACGAACACAAGAAGGACGGTGAGGAACGGGCCGATGTAGGAGTTGGCCTCCACCGCGTTGCCCGAAAACTTGCTGCTCAACGCGACGGCGCTCGCCGGCGCGAGCAGCATGAGCCGGGTCGGGACGAAGAAGCTCAGGGCGTCGCTAACGTACGTGTCGGGCGGATGGGCGGCGCCGGTGACGTGCTGAGGGCCGAAGAACTGGAAGGCGATGGGAACGGCCGCGAGCACCACGAAGGCGACGGCTGCGCCAGCGAGACCCAGTACGGCGGGCTTGAGCCTCCGCTTGAGCTGGTCCCGGCAGAGCACGGCCGCCAGACAGAGGAGAAAGAATCCGACGAGCGCCGTCATCGCCAGCACCTCTTCGCCGGTCAGCAGCTGAGCCGCGGCCACCAGGCCTAGCCAGGCCCCCGACGCAACCGGAGCGCGCCGCTGAACGCGGACTATGTCATCGAGAAGCAGCAGGAGAATTGGCGGTAGGAAAGCGACCGTCAGCTGCGGATGTCCAAGCGAGTGCGCGGTCATCAACGGCGAGAATCCGTAAAGCGCCCCGCCGACTCCCGCCGCGAGCTGGCTGCGGACGTAACGCCGGATGAGGAGGTAGGCCGTCCACGCTGACAGCGCCACGCCGGCCGTCATCATCACGTTGTAAGCGAGGACGACGCCGGCCGCTTCGGTGAGCGGCCCGAGCACCAGGCCTGGCAACAACAGCGACGTGTTCCACATCAGGTTCGCCCCACCTGGATAGTCGATGTAGTTCGTGAACAGCGGGCTCAAGCCGTGGGTCAGCGCGAATGGCGGCCACCCGATAAACCACATGATTTGCTGCGGGTCGCCGAACACGCCGACGGACCACGTGGTCGGGTGAACCCAAGCGCCGGAAAACAGCGCAACCGCCAACGCGATGTAGGCCACCAGGGCCAGTGCCGCAGCGCCGCGGCGGCCCGTGCTCACAAGCGTGGGCGCCGAATCTATGGGCGCAGCCTTGTCCGTCTCATCCACGGGAACGGCCGGCGTTGACATTGGCACGCAACCTTGGCGATCGCCAACGCTCATCGCACTCGGTCAGCCTCGAGCTCGCTGTTGAACCAACGGAAGAAAACGGCAAGGGCGGCGATGGCGATGGTGGTCTTGCCGAAGATCATCAGGACGGCGCCGGCGACCGTCTGGTCGACGACCGGCGTCAGCGACGGCACTAAGCGGGGCGCGTGAACGTAGTACTCGTAGAAAGGGACGCGCGAAAAGATCAGAGCCAGAGCAACGCCGTCCTGGGGCAGGGTGGCGGCAAGCATGTAGATGAGCTTGGCGACAGGAGACATGCGCCACCGCGAGTACGCCGAGGTTGCCTCGAGCATCGGCCAGTAGAGCAGCAGCCCCGCCGCGATGAACATGATGTGCTCGGTGACGTGAAGCGGCTCGGAGTAAAGCGTGGCGTCATACAGGACGGGTACATGCCAGCCGATCATCACCGCGCCGGCGATCAGCTGGGCAGGGATGGGCTCGGTGAGCGCGCGAACGCCAGGGACGCGCACCATCCTCGCCACCATTCCTCGCGAAAGGCCGAGAAGCATGAGCGGCGGGGCGACAAATCCAAGCAGCACGTGCTGCAGCATGTGGACGCTGTCGAGGTAGTGGTCGGCGATCGTGTCGATTGGAGACTCGAGGGCCACCCAGATCGTGAACAGCCCGAGCCCGAAATACAGGGAATGCTTGCGCTTGAAGTCCGGCACGTCGCGAGCCAGCCACGCGTGCCCTAGATAAAGAAGCACCAGGCCGAGGTAAACGGTGGGGTCGAAAGGCCAGGCCACGCGGCTCATTCTCGCCTGCAAACAAACAGGCCCGTCCCTCAACGCCGCTTTGCGCGCCGTCGTTCATTACTCTGGAGGCGTGCATCCCGTCACCGCGCTCTTTCGCCGCAACGCTTGGGCAACCGAACACCTCCTCGATTTTTGCGTGGGAAAGCCTGGGGTCGCAGCCGCTGGGGACACTGACGTGTACGGCAGCATCGAGATGCTGTTCAACCACATCGTCAGCTCGGAGGCGGGCTACCTCCGCTTGGTAACCGGCAAGTTTCCGAAGGATCGCGTGCGGCTGAGCGAGCCAAGGTGGCTGGGCGATCTGAGGCAGCCCGCTCAGTCGCTGCTGGATCAATGGCTCGCGACATTGCAAACGGAAAGGGACCCGGAGGTCGTTCTTCCTTTTCAGCGCGGGGATGACCCTGAGCTGATGCCGGACTGGCTGCCGCTCGTGCAAACGGTCCACCACGGCGACGACCACCGGACTCAGGTCGCGACTCTTCTGAGCCGGCAGGGCCTGGAGGCGCCAGACCTCGATGGGTGGAGCTTCGGCGAGTCGGCGCCGCAACCTGGCGATGAAAAGCCATGCGGTTGGTGGGCGCCGCTGCTGCGGCGCTTCTTCGGCCACCACCTATGGGCGACTGAACGCCTGCTGGTGCACTGCCGCGGGCTTTCGCCGGAACAACTGGCGTTGTCAGCGCCAGGCACTTACGGGCCGATTGGCGACACCCTGGATCACCTGGTGTCGTCCGATCGGTCGTATCTGTCGGGCGTCACCGGCCACGGTCGGACCCCGGCCCTGAGGGCGGCTGGGCCCGGACCGCTGCTCGAGCACCTGGCTCGTCAGCGCGTGGGGTGGTTCGCGTACCTGGATTCAGAGCCCGACTTCAACGCGATGGTCGAGCGCAGGAGCGGTTCATACCCGGCGTGGGTCCTCGTGCTGCAGGCGATTCATCACGGCAACGATCACCGCACCCACGCGGGCACGGTGCTCCTGCGCCACGGGCTCGAGCCCGAGGAGATCGACGTGTGGGGCTACGGCACGGCGGAGGGCAAGCTCCAGTTTCCTGAAGCTCCGCCCCCGCCCGCCCCTTGGAAGAAGACCTAAGCGGCCTTCGTCGACTGCTGCGCCAGGATCACCAGGCTCGTCATCGTGTAGATCACCATCAGCACCAGCATCGGGTACTGACTGAGCAGCGCCCGCTGCGCCGATCGGAACCGCTCTGCCGCTCGCAAGTGCGCGAGGTAGACGGCAATCATGTGGCCCAGCACGATCAGCACCACCTGCGCGAACCAGGTGGTGGAAGCCTGCGCAAGGGCGAAGCTCGGGGTCAGGTTGGCAACCGCGGGCCAGAGGTGCCACCCCTTGCCGAGCGGATCGTTGATCAGTGGAATCAAAGCCTGGGACTGCACCAACACGTAGGTGTAGTTGTGCGCGGCGTTGTAAACGAGCGCGATCGGCACCAGAGTCATCGCGAAGCCGGTGGCGGTCGCCACGAAATCGACCTTTCGTTTGCCGAAGAAGATCACGAGCTCGATGAACGCCACGAACACGAGCAGGAACGCGATGGTCAAGAGGGTCAGGCCCAGCGTCCTGACGAAGAAGAATCCCCACGGGCCCATCGGCAACCAGAGCGGCTCGAGGGCGATGTTGAAGTCCTGCCATCCTGGCGTCGCGAGGATGCCGTCAAACGCAAGCGTGCTGAGCATCAGGATTACGAAGAACACGCGATCCCAACCGCTTGGTGCAGGTCGGAGCAGGCCGACGCCCCAAGGGCGCACATACATCGCGGTCACGACGCCATCTTCGCCGCGCTCCGCTTCGATCGGTCCGAACCTGCCGATGATTCCGAACAGGACGCTGAAGGGCTCGCAGTGCTCTAGCCACTCGTCGCGCCCGAAAAGGAACATCCCCAGGAGCGTGATGGCGGTGTAGGCAAGCGCCGTCCAGGCCACCACACGAGGCTGGTTGGACATCCCCGTGGTGAGCTCCAAGCAGGCAAAGGAGAAGTAGGCCGCGGCGGCCGGCCACACGCCGACGTCGGGCAGCTTCCAAACGGGGTTGAGGGGCGCGAACCGCTTGACGACGTCGTAGGTCGCGGCCCACGGGTTCAGCAGGTACCAGAGGTTGCCGACCAGGCCCGACAGGATCACGAGTCCAGCCCAGAAATAGATCCAGGTGAAGTACTCCGCCGGGTTCAACGCGGGGTTGGTCGAACCGAACAGACCGGTGATGAAGATCGCGAGGAGGGTGAGGACCCCAAAGGCGCCTCCGATGGCTCTCGGCCAGGGCGAACGGGCCAGCCCGAGCAGAAACGGCACCGGGCGGCGCGGGTACTGGAGGGCCCGCGAGCCGACCTGCTCGCCCGTGAACGCGACGACGAGGACGAAGGAAATGACGACCACCCCGGCCGCCGCGAAGAGATACCAGTACAGGGGCGCCGGTAGGTCGTACCGGGGGCCGAAACCGTGCAGAAAGATGGGAGCGAACATCACGGATTCACTATCAGGTCGCCGAGATGAGTCGACGTCGACTCCCACTCGATATCGAACGGACCGCCGCTGATCGTGGCTTTGAAGGTGTGCGAGACAACCTGGCCGGCAATACAGTTGAAGGGGATGTCGTAGCCGTGCAGGTGCACCTCGCCCGTGGTGTCGCTCGAGATGTTGATGGTCACAGTGTCATTTTGGTTGACCGTCAGCTCCGTTATTGGGGTCATCGACTTGGCGCCGGTGACCGTCACGTTGAAAGTGCGGTTCTGCGGTGCGGGCTTCTTATTTCCGAGAATCAGGTAGGCGCCGATCGCGATGAAGATGACGAGGACGCCGGCGACAATGGCAACACGTAAACGACTCATATCTCCTCCTTAAGAATTGCTGCGAGGGTTTGTGCCTGGCTGGGCATCCCCTCCGGCCCTGCGGGCCAAGTCCCCGTCGAGCGGGGAAACACCTCCGGCTGTTCGCCGGACTTAGGAGGTTGGCGGTCCTCGCCTGCTCAGCGAAGCGCCGGCCGATTGGCGCAGGAGCAGGCCGCCGTTCGCGGCCGGCCCCGCGCCAACTGTCAGAAGGGTGGGTACCGACGGCGAGCTCACTGTGCTGAGCACCGCACGCAACTCTTCGACAGCTGATTCGAAGTGGGTCAACAGCCACCCGAGGCCGATCGCCGCAAGGGCGGCCACCGGGAGCTGACCCAGGGTCCCCCCGAGCAAGAGCTGAGGTGCCGAGGCGGCGGTCCCGGCGACCATCGCCTCGGCGATTTCCTGGACGATAAAGCAGGCCAGCTGAATAGTGAAGAGAATCGCGAACAGCTCGAGGAAAGGTTTCTGATAGCCGGCGGCGACGCGCGACTGGCCGCTGACCATCCTCGCCAGACCGATCACGAACATGCCCGCCAGGACTATCGAAGCGACCACGCCCAGCGCCGTCTTGGCAAGGAGCGGGAAATATGCATGTGCTCCGGAGCTCTGCAGGTGCTGCGCAGCTGAGCCGAACAGGAGCTGGAAGGTGAGCAGGTGGCCTGCCTGAGAGCCGAGAATGCCCCCCACTGCCACGGCCAGGGCCTGCCGCCGATCGATCATGGTTGGATCATAGGCTGAGGTACTGGCGATTAGAATTTCGCCCGCCCATCCAGCCACTGCCACAGGAATGAGTAGCAGAGATAAATGACGCGACAGCTCAATTTGCCGCCTCCGGCACGCTCGATGCCGGACAGGATCGCCCGCCTGTTGACTTGGCCCCGTCTTCGCCGGATCGTCCTGCACCGTTCGGCAGGCGTCCGCTACCTCTTGCGGGGACAAGCATCGGCGAACCCACAAACTCCCGAGGCACTGTTTAGTTTCGCGGACCGCAATCTCGGGATCGCGCAGGTCCCGGAAGAGGTTCAGAGGTTCCATGCCTTCCTGCGTGAGAGGTCGCCACGAGTCGTTTGCGAGATCGGGACTTATTCAGGCGGCCATTTCTACATGCTCAGCCGCGCGCTGCCAACTGTGAAAACGCTGATCGGCATCGATCTCCATGTGCGCAACAAGTCGTTCATCCGCCGGCTGGCGCCGCCAGGACTGGACATCCATCTCATCGACGGCGACTCCGGCAGCGATGGCGTGCGCGACGCGGTCAAACATGCCGCGGGTGGCCAGCCAATCGATGTCCTGTTCATCGATGGCGACCACAGGTACGACGGGGTCCGCCGCGACTTCCTCACTTACCGCGACCTGGTCAGGGATGGCGGGGTGATCGCTTTCCACGACATCGTCGACGACCACCAGGGCCGGTTCGGCCGGAAGACCATCGCCTGGACGGGCGATGTGCCGGAATTCTGGAGGCGGCTCAAGCCGCACGCGCAAACCTTCGAGTTCGTGGCCGACCCCGAGCAGGACGGCTACGGCATCGGGGCGGTGATCCACTCCGCTGGAACGGCAATTCCTCCCGAATTGGGGGATTAAGGCAAGAAATCGCCTGAGGGTTAGAATTCTGCCGACAATCAGATCATTGCCAATTCAGGACAGAGGGGTTAATTGATGAGAGCTCTCACCTTCGCGCTCGCGGCGGCGATCATGCTCGCGGCTTGCGGCGGGACAGCCACGCCTACCCCCACCACCACCACCGGGGTAGGCACAGTCGGCAGCATCGCGGCCGAGGTGCCGGCTTCGATCAAGAATCTTTCACCCCTGCAGATCGCGACCGACGCGACCTACGCGCCGAACGAGTTCGTCAACCCCGACACGGGCGCCATCCAGGGTTGGGATATCGACTTCGGGCTCGCCCTCTGCAAGGTCATGGGCCTTGTGTGCACCTTCAACAACGTGACCTTTGACGACATCATCGCCCAGCTCAAGGCGAGCACCCCGAGCGAGATTGCGGGCGGTGACAAGCCGCGCTACGCCTTCAGCATCTCGAGCTGGACGCCAACGCAGAAGCGCGAGGCCGGCGGCATCGACTTCATCACCTACTACAAGGCCGGCGAGGCCTGGCTCGTCAAGGCCGGCGGCCCGACGATCACATCAGCAGTAGACATGTGCGGCCACGGCGTGGCTGTAGAGGCTGGGACCACTGAGGAATCAGACGCATGGGGCTTCATGGGCAAGGAGGTCGGCGGCACCGCGATCAGCGGCGACAAGGACAACTGCGCCGCCGCGGGTAAGCAGGACATCAACGTCCTGAGCTTCGGCACCCAGACCGAAGCCAATTCGGCGCTGCTGTCGGGCCGGGCGGACTTCGGATGGCTCGACCAGCCGGTTGCCGGCTACCAGGTGACGCAGACAGGCGGCAAGCTTCAGCTTGGAGGCCAAGCCTGCAGCGTCTCGCCGTACGGGATCGCGCTGGTCAAAGGCAGCGCCCTGGAGACAGCGATGCTCGACGCCGTGAAATACCTGATCGACCACGGCTTCTACACCACGATCCTCACCAAGTGGGGCGTGCAGAGCGGCGCCGTCGCCAGCGCTGACGTGGCGCTGAACAACAACAGCTCCATCGGCCCCAGCTGCGTTCCCGCCTACTGAGGTTGCCGCTCACGAGCTGATTCGGTTGAGCCCATGAGCGAGATGGCCGCCGGACCGCCGCTGCCTGGCTCACCAGCTGGGCCGCGGCCGGAGGGGATCAAGGCAATACCGGTCAGGCACCCGTGGCGATGGGTGTCGACGGTCGTGGTGGTGGCGATCGTCGCCGTGATCGTCGACATCTTCGTCACGGCTCCAAATATGAACTGGGCTGTTATCAGGCAGTACCTGTTTGGACGCTTGATCCTGCAGGGGATCGTGATCACGCTCGAGCTGACCGTGATCGCCATGATCATCGGAGTCGTGCTCGGCATCGTGCTGGCCGTGATGCGGCTGTCGCCGAACCCTGTGGTCTCGTCGGTGAGCTGGTTCTACATCTGGTTCTTTCGCGGTACACCCGTCTTGGTCCAGATCTTCTTCTGGTACAACCTGGCCAGCATCCTGCCGCATATCTCGCTCGGCATTCCGGGCGGCCCTGTCTTGTTTCATGCCAGCACCAACTACCTGGTCCCGCCTTTCACCGCCGCGATACTCGGCCTGGGCCTGAACGAGGCCGCTTACATGGCAGAGATCGTCCGCGCCGGCCTCATCTCGGTCGACCAGGGTCAGACCGAGGCGGCCCAGGCCCTTGGCATGACGAGGCTCCTCCTGATGCGCCGGATCGTGCTGCCGCAGGCGATGCGGGTGATCGTCCCCCCGACCGGCAACGAGACGATCTCGATGCTCAAGACCTCCTCGCTGGCCTTCGTCGCCACGGTCCCGGAGCTGTTCACGCGACAGGAGGAGATTTCGAACGCCAACTTCGACGTCATCGAGCTGGCAATCGTGGCCAGCCTCTGGTATCTCGCCATGACGTCGGTTCTCACCATCGGCCAGTACTACGTCGAGAGATACTTCGCGCGGGGCTCTCAGCGTGAGCTGCCCCTGACGCCGCTGCAGAGGTTCCGCCGGATGCTCTTCACCTTCCACGCCCCACCGCCGCCGCCACCGGCGCCGCCGCCACCGCTGGCCGGCTTGCATCACTGAGATGGCCACCACACCGATGGTCAAGGCCGAGGCAGTGCACAAGAGCTTCGGCCGCCTAGAGGTCCTGCGAGGCATCGACCTCGAGGTCTATCCGAAGGAGGTCATGTGCATCATCGGGCCGTCGGGCTCCGGCAAGAGCACGTTCCTCCGCTGCATCAACCACCTGGAGAAGATCGACGCCGGCCGGCTGTCGGTCGACGGCGAGCTGGTCGGCTATCGCGAGCGGGGCGACAAGCTCTACGAGCTCTCCGACCGCGAGGTGTGCCGAAAGCGCTCCGAGATCGGCATGGTCTTCCAACGGTTCAACCTCTTTCCGCACATGACCGCTCTCGAGAACATCGCCGAGGCGCCGATCCAGGTCAAGAAGGTGAGCCGCTCCACCGCCGAGGCTGAGGCGCGCAGCCTACTCGAGCGTGTCGGCCTGGCCGACAAGGTCAAGGCCTATCCCAACCAGCTTTCAGGCGGCCAGCAGCAGCGCGTCGCGATCGCCCGCGCGCTGGCGATGCAGCCGAAGCTGATGTTGTTCGACGAACCAACCTCGGCGCTCGATCCCGAGCTGGTGGGCGAGGTTTTGGACGTCATGCGCGCGCTCGCCAACGACTTGGGCATGACGATGGTGGTGGTCACCCACGAGATGGGCTTCGCCCGCGAGGTGGGCGACAGCCTGGTGTTCATGGACGGAGGCGTTGTCGTCGAAGCCGGCAAACCACGCGATGTGCTCGCCAACCCGGAGCACGAGAGGACGCGGCTTTTTCTCTCTAAGGTGCTGTAGGCGCCAGGATCGCGGCGGCGGACTTTGAGCGTCTGATGGTTAACGCCAACGAACCCAATAGCTCAGCTCGTTCGACGAACGTGGCCGGGACCACGTCCACGCATTCTGCCGCAGCGAGGACCGTGTAGCGGCGGATCGAGTCTCGAATCGGCTGGAGCAGCAGGTCGCCCGAGCGGCTCAGCAGACCGCCGACGACGATCCGCTCCGGGTTGATCAGGTTGCAGAGGCCGGCGACGGCGACCCCGATCGCACGTCCCGCGTCCGAGATGGCACGCCGGCACCTGAGATCGCCCTGGGCCGCGAGCTCGATGACGTTCCCCAAAGTGAGGCTCTCGCCGTCGTCGCCTGACACGAGTCGAAGGATCGCCGGTCCTGAAGCGACGGTTTCAAGGCAGCCCCGGTTGCCGCAGTAACAAAGGAGGCCGCTCTCGTCGAGCGTGGTATGTCCGATCTCACCCGCCGTCCCGGATGTGCCGCGGAGCAGGCTGCCGTCGACCACCAGCCCCGCTCCGACTCCCGTCGCGGCCTTGATGTAGGCGAAATTCATGCAGTCCCGACCGGAGCCCCAGGTGAGCTCCGCCAGGGCTCCCAGATTGGCATCGTTCTCGATCTCGACCGGGAACCCCAGACGCTTTTCCATCTCGGCAGCGATCCGCAGTCCCAGCCAGCCCGGAAGGATGGTCGCCGAACCGACGGTCCCGCGGGCCCTGTCGACGGGGCCCGGGATCCCGATCCCAACCCCGATCACGTGCTTGCGGTGAATGCCGGCCTCGTCCAGAACCTCCCCGGCCATTCGGGCGGCGGAATCGAGGGACTCGTCCGCGTTGTGGTCGACGTCGAGCTCGCACCGGCGCTCCGCCAGCACGTTGTGCGCGAGGTCGGCCACGGCAACCAGAACATGACTGTGGCCGAAGTCGATCCCAAGCACAGCGCTGGACGAGTCCTGCAAAACCAGCTGAACGCCAGGCCGCCCACCACGGAGGTGCGGTTGCGTCACCTCGACCTCGAACACGAGACTCGAGTCCTTGAGCTCGGCGACCAGGCTGGAGACCGTCGTCCGAGACAGGCCGGTGGCACGGGCGATATCTGCCTGGCTGGTGCGGCCCTGGGTGCGCAGCACGCCGATCACCCGCTCGCGGTTGCGCTCCCGCAACCAAGCCAGCGTCCCATCGCCATTGCGACTCCTCGTTGTGCCGCCCACCCGAAAAGCAATCATGGCGCGATCGGCGAGTTTGTCAAGAGAGCGGACATTGTGTGGGGCAACGGCACCGATCTCTTGACAAACGCCCCCTGCTGAGCAATGCTCACTCTGGCGGAACGTCCGCCAGGGCTGCTGAGTGAGACCTGATGCCGGCGCACTCTCGCCCCGGAAGAGCCGGGAAGAAGGCACAGGAAGCTGCTACACGGTGAGGAGAGGCCCATGGATTTCCGCAGGCTCAAGCGTTTGACATTGACCGCGAGCGCGAGCGTGATCGCCATACTCGTGGCGGCGTGTGGAGGCACCACTACGGCGAGCACGTCGCCGAGCCCGGCCGTCACAGTGCCGTCCGACCTGAGCATCAGTTCGTTCACGCAAGACTTCTCGTATATGCCGAATCTGAAGAACCTGGTGACGGCCGGCCATGGCATGGTCGGCGTAATCCTTCCCGACACGACTTCTTCAGTGCGCTACGTCGCGTACGACCAGCCGTACCTGACACAGGCGTTTACGGCTGCCGGCTACTCCTCGTCAGACTTCAAGATCGACAACGCGCAGGGAGTAGAGGCTCAGCAGCTGACGATCGCGCAGGCTGACATCACCGCAGGTGCGACCGTGCTGATCATGGACCCGCTCAACAGCACCGTCGGTTCACAGATCCAGACCCTCGCCGCATCCAAAGGCGTCAAGGTCATCAGCTACGACCGCGCGACCTTCACCGGCACCAACACCTACTACGTGAGCTTCGACAACGTCCAGGTGGGCAAGCTCATCGGGCAGGGCTTCCTCGACTGCGTCACCGCGTGGGGAGTGAAGAACCCACAGGTTTTCACACTCAACGGCGGCGAGAACTCTGACCCGAACGCGGTGTCATTCGCCCAGGGCTACAACTCGGTCGTCTGGGGCGACTCCGTCCCGCAGGAGACCGTCGGCAAGACCAACAGCCAGGGCATGAAGCTGGTCGGCGACCAGGTCGCCACGAACTGGACGAACTCCGTCGGCGCGACAATCTTCCAGCAGGCTTTCACCGCCAACAAGAACATCAACGCCACCATCGAGGCAAACGACGGCCTCGCCGGCGCCGTGATCCAGGTTCTCAAGAACAAGGGCGTCAAGCCCAAGACGATCCCGACCACCGGACAGGACGCAACCCTGGACGGCATGGTCAGCATCCTGGATGGCTACCAGTGCGGGTCGGTCTACAAGGCCGTCTACCTCGAGGCGCAGGCCGCCGTCGCCCTGGCGACAGTGCTTCGCGCGGGAGCGACGCCTCCAACCGCCTTGGTGAACGGCACCACGACCCCCCCGTCAGGGGTCACCGGCAACCCACAGCCAGCCACTCTCCTCGTGCCCGTGTGGGTCAACGCGGCCAACATGGAATCGACGGTGATCAAGGACAAGTTCGTCGACGTCGCCACGCTGTGCAGCAAGGCCGGAGCCGCTGCCTGCACCGCCGCCGGCATCTCGTAACCCGTCAAATGATCGACGCCGCCGCAGCTCGCGGCGGCGTCACTTTTACTTTCGCGGTCCTCGATAATGCAGGGTGAGATGGCCGCCGTCGCAAATTCCCCGGCGACCAGCGAGCCGCTGCTCAAGGTCCGAGAGTTCGACAAACACTTCGGTCCAGTCCAGGCGCTGTATCACGTCGACCTCGACCTTCCTTCCGGAAAGGTCACAGCGCTGTGCGGCGACAACGGCGCGGGCAAGTCCGTGCTCACCAAATGTATAGCCGGCATCTACCCGCCGGATCACGGCCAGGCCTTCTGGGAGGGTCATCCCGTCCACATCCATAGTGCACGCGACGCTTCCCGGCTGGGCATCGAGACCGTCTACCAGGACCTCGCGCTGGCGGACAACCTCGACATCGTGCAGAACATGTTCCTCGGCCGCGAGCGCGTGCGGTACGGCCTGCTGGACGAGGACAGCATGGAGCGCGCGGCGGCCGAAACTCTCGCCAGCCTCCGGGTGACCACGGTGAGGTCGATCCGCCAACCGGTGGCGTCACTCTCGGGTGGGCAGCGCCAATCGGTCGCGGTGGCCAAAGCGGTGATGTGGAACTCGAAGCTGGTGATCATGGACGAGCCCACAGCCGCCCTCGGCGTGGTGCAGACCCGGCAGGTGCTCAACCTGATCAAGCGCCTGCGCGACCGCGGCCTTGCGGTGATGGTCATCTCACATAATCTCACCGACGTTTTCGAAGTGGCGGACCGGATCGCGGTCCTCTACCTGGGCCGCATGGTCGTTCAAGACGACGCCTCGAAGTTCGATCTCCAGACGATTGTGCAGTACATGACGACAGGAGGCGCCAGCCCCAGCGGTGGCCCAAGCACCAAAGACAGCTGAAGTCCCGGACGCCGCCCCCGAGCAGGCGACCGACCTCACGGCCGCGCCGGACGCCGTCCGGGCCGAGCTGCCGCCCGAGGTCGTAGCCCAATCGCTCGGCGAGTACGTACGGGCTTACGGGTCGAGGATCATGGCCGGAGAAAGCGGTATTCTCCCTGTCGTCGTCGCCATGGTGGCGATCGTGATCGTGTTCACGGCGGTCAGCCCGCACCATGTCTTTCTCTCCGCGGGCAACCTGGTCAACCTGTTTCAGCAGGCAGCCGTGTTCATGGTTCTCGCCATGGCCGAGGGATTCGCGCTGGTCCTTGGCGAGATCGACCTGTCAGTCGGCTTCGTCGGCGCCATCGGCGCCGCGATCACGGTCCAGCTCGTCCAGCCCACCACCACCCACTGGCATTGGGTGCCGGCGATCATCGCCGGCCTTCTTGTCTGCACGGTGTTCGGCCTGATTCAAGGCACTCTCGTCACGCGGCTGCGACTGCCGTCCTTCATCGTCACGCTGGCCGGCTATCTAATCGCCAACGGGATCTTCCTCGACGTCCTTCTGCTCGGACCATTCTCCGGATATCCGAACCTCATTGGCCAGAGCGACAACCTGCTGGTCATCTATCGCCTCATGTGGGGCACCATCGACCCGACGGTGTCCTGGATTGCGGCTGCGGTGGTGGTGATCGCCCTCGGTCTTTTGATCTGGTTGAGCGACTCCCGCCGGCGCAAGAGCGGCTTGGTTGCGCCGCCGGCGAGCCTTTCTGTGATCAAGATCGCTCTGATCGCCGTCGTCGCGATCGTCGTCGTGGCCATCTGCAACACCAACCGCGCCAACCTGGGGACGCTCGAGGGCGTGCCGTGGGTAATCCCGATCGTTCTCGGGGTGCTTGGGGCGTGGACCATCCTGCTGCAGCGCACGAAGTTCGGTCGCTATGTTTACGCGATCGGCGGCAACCCCGAGGCGGCGCGTCGGGCAGGCGTCAACGTCTCGCTCATCCGCACGGTGGGCTTTGGCCTCTGCTCGTTCACTGCCGGCGTGGCGATGCTGCTGTACGCGTCTCTTCTGGCCGGGATGTCGAACAACGTCGAGGGCGGACAGTACGTCCTGTATGCGGTCGCGGCGGCGGTCATCGGCGGCACCAGCCTGTTCGGGGGCAGGGGCAAGCCGATTCACGGTGTGCTTGGCGGCCTGGTCATCGCGGGCATCTACAATGGTCTTTATCTGCTGCCCCAACTCTCTTCCGTGGAGTGGCAGTACATCATCACCGGCCTGGTGCTCGTGGCTGCCGTCGTCATCGACGCGGTGTCCCGGCGGGGAGCGTCGTCGGGCAGCGTGACACGCGCCTGAACCAGCCGGCCGTGCGCAATGCCCGGTTGCTGACTGGGCTTGTCCTGTCGGCGCTGATGCTGGCGGCATGCGGCGTGGGCAGCGGCGTCACCCCGGGCAAGAAGATCGCGCTGCTGCTGCAGGACAGCGCGACCGCGATCAACACCAGGGCCTATTTCGAAGACCTGGTGACACAGGTCTGCCCCAACTGCCAGGTCCTGTACAGCGCCGCCAAGACCGACGCCGAGCAGCAGACGCAGGCGACCACGGCCATCAGCGGCGGCGCCAGCGTGATGGCCCTCGATCCTGTCCACGGCGCGACCGCGGCGGCGATTGTCGCCCAGGCCAAGACCGCCAACATTCCCGTCATCTCTTTCGACCGGATGGTCGCGAACACGCCAAATCTCAGCTACTTCGTGTCCTTCGACAGCGGGTCAGCGGGAGGGTTGATAGCCAGCTCACTGGTCACTGCTTTAGGCACCAAAGCCAAGCCGACAGTCGTCGAGATCGATGGGGACGCTGCTGACCCCGCGACCAAGACATTCAAGGATGCTGCCCTCGCCGCACTGAATGGAACGATCACGCCGGCGAAGCAGTTCGACACCCCGGGCGGGACGGCGGCCAACGCCAAAGCCGAGACGGAGCAGGCGATGACTGAGCTGAATTTCCGGATCGACGGCGTCCTGGCCGCCAACGACAAGCTGGCCGGGGGCGTCATTGCGGCGATGAAGGGGAACATCCGGCCATGGCCGCCGATCACCGGGCAAGGCGCCGAGCTGGCCGCCATCCAGCGCATCGTGACCGGCGACCAGTACATGACCCTCTACTTCCCGGCCAAGGCCGAGGCCGAGGCGGCCGCGCAGCTCGCGTACGACCTGGCTTTCGGCATCACCGTGCCCCCATCGATGAGCGGGGGCAAGACTGTCAACAACGGCAGCGCCGACGTCCCCGCGGTGTTGGTGACGCCGGTGGTCGTGACCAAGGTGAACATCGAGGCGACAGTCGTCGCGGACGGGTACTGGACCGCTGACCAGATCTGCACGTCGGAGGTCATTTCGGCGTGCGCGGCGGCGGGGATCTCTTAGAGCGCCAAGGCCGGCCGTTCGGGCACTTTTGGTCGCATCTCCCGCTGGCGATCCGATCGGGCGGCTTGTGCCCGAGTGGCCCCGTCCGACTGGTGGGGTTGCGCTCGGGGTGTTAGGGAATCACCCCGAGCGGGTAAGGATTGTCCTAATCATGGAAACCCCAAAGTCCGAGCTGCTCCCAGTCCTCCCCATGGACGACGTCGTCGTCCTCCCCCACATGTCGGTTACCCTCGCTGTCGACGGCGACAGCCAGAAGGCCGCGATCGAGGCTGCCCGCCAGGGCAACCGCCTGATCCTGCTCGTGCCCCGCATCGATGGGCAATTCGGCAAGATCGGCACCGTCGCCCGCCTGGGTGAGTCCGCACAGCTCCCCACTGGCGCGGAGGCCTTCATCATCCGCGGCGAGTACCGCGCCCACCTGGGCAGCGGGCAGGCCGACATCGGTGGCGCCCTGTGGGTTAAGGCCGACCCCGCGCCGGATGGCGAGCCTTCCGAGAAAGCGGTCGAGCTGGGCCGCGAATACCGCGCCATGCTCGAAAACCTCGTCGAGTCCCGCGGCGTCCCGCAGGTGATCCAGTTCCTGCGTGCCGCCAAGACTCCGAGTCACCTCACAGACCTGGCCGGCTACTCCCCCGACCTGACGATGGAGCAGAAGCTCGAGGTCCTCGAAACCCTCGACCTGGAGGAGCGCCTGGCCAAGCTCATCGGCTGGACCAAGCAGATCCTCGCCGACGCCTCGCTCAAGGAGAAGATCCGCAGCGACGTCAGTGAAGGCATGGAGAAGACCCAGCGCGAGTTCCTGCTCCGGCAGCAGCTCGAGGCGATCAAGAAGCAGCTAAATGAGGGCGGCACGGACGTGGTGTCGACCTACCGCGAACGGGTCGCCAAGGCCGGCATGCCCGAGAACGTGCTGACCGAGGTCGCGCGCGAGCTCGACCGCCTGGAGCGGACGAGCGAACAGAACCCCGAGTACGGCTGGATCCGCACCTACCTCGATTGGATGCTCGACCTACCGTGGAACGTCCGGTCTGACGACAACTACGACCTGGAAGAGGCGCGGCGAATCCTGGACGAGGATCACACGGGCCTCGGCGACGTGAAGGAACGCATCATCGAGTTCCTCGCCGTCCGCAAGCTTCGCAAGGAGCGCGGGCTCGAGGTTCTGGGCGGACGTGGATCGGGCGCGATCATCACCCTGGTCGGACCTCCCGGCGTCGGCAAGACCTCGCTCGGCGAGTCGGTCGCGCGCGCCCTGGGCAGGAAGTTCACACGCGTGTCTCTCGGCGGCATCCGCGATGAGGCAGACATCCGTGGCCACCGGCGCACGTACGTCGGCGCGCTTCCGGGCCGCATTGTGCGCGCCCTAAAAGAGGCGGGCACGAAGAACCCCGTGATCATGCTGGACGAGATCGACAAGGTCGGCAACGACTGGAGGGGCGACCCGTCAGCCGCGCTGCTGGAGGTCCTCGATCCGGCCCAGAACAACACATTTCGCGACCACTACCTCGAGGTCGACCTCGACCTTTCGGAGGTGCTGTTCATCCCGACGGCCAACGTATCGGAGACGATCCCGGCGCCGTTGCTGGACCGGATGGAGCTCATCCGCCTCGATGGCTACACCGAGGAAGAGAAGGTCGCGATCGCTCGTGACCACCTGCTTCCCCGACAGGTCAAGCAGGCGGGACTGAACCCCGATGAGGTGACCGTCACCGACGAGGCGTTGATGAAGGTCATCACTGACCACACCCGCGAAGCCGGCGTGCGAAATCTCGAGCGCGAGCTCGGCAAGATGACGCGCAAGGTTGCGACCAAGGTCGCAACCAAGGCGCTGACTCCGCCAGTCGCGATCACGGTGGAGCGCGTGCGCGAATTCCTGGGCAAGCCCCGGTTCGACAACGAGGTCGCGGCGCGCACTGCCGTGCCAGGCGTGGCCACCGGCCTCGCAGTGACCGGAGTTGGCGGAGATGTGCTCTTTGTCGAAGCAACGTCCACGAGCAACAACGGATCGGGCGGCAACCTGACGCTCACCGGCCAGCTGGGAGACGTCATGAAGGAGTCGGCGATGATCGCGCTGTCATTCGTGCGGTCGCACACCGATCAGCTCGGCATCGCACTCGACGCTGCTGACAAGGCCTTCCATATCCATGTGCCGGAGGGCGCGGTGCCCAAGGACGGACCGTCGGCGGGAGTGACGATGACCACAGCCATCGTGAGCCTGCTCACCGGTCGGCCTGTGCGCAGCACGGTCGGCATGACCGGGGAGGTCACGCTGCAGGGCTTGGTGCTGCCGATCGGCGGCGTCAAGCAGAAGGTGCTCGCCGCTCACCGCATGGGCCTGACGGAGGTCATTCTGCCGAAGCGCAACGAGAAGGACCTGGACGACGTGCCTGAGAGCGTGCGCAAGGCCATGACATTCCACCTGGCGAGTCGCGTTGAAGAGGTGCTCGAGTTCGCGCTCGAGCGCCCCGCCCTCGACAAGACACAGGCGGCCTGATCCGGTGCCGATCGAGAAGACGCCGAGCGGGACCCGCGGCACGGAGATGCCGGGCGGCAAGCTGCTGCAGAAGGTGCTGGGGCCGCTCGCGAAGAGGCACATCGGCGCCTATCGAAAGAGCGGCGGGTCGGACAGGATGAGCAAGATGATGCCTTTCCCCGTAATCCTGCTCACCACCAAGGGCGCGAAGTCGGGTGCCGAGCGGGTCGTTGCGTTGGGTGGGTTCCAGGAGGGAGACGCTTCCTGGCTTATCGTCGCTTCGAAGGGAGGGTCGAAGACTCACCCTGCTTGGCTCAACAACATGATCCAGCACCCCGACGACATCTGGCTCGAGGTGGGCAAGCGCAAAATGAAGGTGCACGCGGAGTCGCTGCGCGGCCCTGAACGCGAAGAGGCGTACCGCCGCGTCGCGTCGCAGGCGCCACAGTATGGCGAGTACCCAAAGAAGACCGACCGCGTGATCCCCGTCATCAGGCTGAAAGCAATCTCGGGGTCGTAGTGGCGGGCCGGCCGGCGCCCGAGGTGCTTGCGAGCGCGAAGACGATCGCAGTAGTCGGAGCATCGCGCGATCCGCGCAAGGCGGGCGGGTCGGTGCCCGAAGGGCTGCAGCGTCGCGGGTTCCGCATCATTCCCATCAATCCTTTTGCCGACGAGCTATTTGGGGAGCGCGTGTATCGCTCGCTCGCCGATGTGCCTGAGAAGGTGGACCTCGTCGATGTGTTCCGGCCCGCGGACGACGCGCCGGAGATCGCGCGTCAGGCGGTTGCCATCGGCGCCAAGGCGCTGTGGCTGCAGCTGGACATCCGGTCCGAGGAGGCCCGGCGCATCGCGGAGGCCGCCGGCCTCGACTTCGTAGAGGACGAGTGCACCGCCGTGGTGGCTTCGCTCTACCAGATCAAGAAGGGCGCCGCAGCCTAGGTTCGCTCGCGGCAAGAGCCCGGAGGATACGACCAGTAGTGCCCTTTCGGCCCTATTCATCGCCGGCGACACGACCATCCGTGCCGGAACCGTCGCATCCGCGACCCGAATCGCCGGGTTTTGGTGGGATAACCTTCGCATCGTGGCACCGCGCCGTCCCCATCACCGACCGCGCGACCGAAGCGTCGAGTGCGAGCTGAAGTTCCGGGTCGCTGGCCCCCGCAACCATGCGCGCATTCGCGCGGCTCTTCGCAAGCGGGGGGCGAAACTCGAGGGCAAGTACGACGAGGAGAACTACAGGTTCGACGGTCCCGGCAAGTCGACACGCGGCACGACGCTGAGGCTTCGGGTCCTTAATGGAGGCCCGCATGGGGTGCTCACAGTGAAGGGGCCAGCGAAGTTTGTCGGCAAGGTCAAGGTCCGCGAGGAGACGGAGATCGATGTCAAGGACGTGCATGCGACCCTCGACCTGCTGACGCAGTTGGGCTTCAATGTCGAGTTCACCTACAAGAAGAAGCGGGTGATGTGGACGCTCGATGGAGTGGTGAATGTCACGCTCGACACGCTGGACTACGGGTGGTTCGTGGAGCTGGAGGGGCCGCTCGACGTGCTGCCGGGGCACGCGCGAAGCCTTGGGCTGGACCCAGACAAGGCGTTGAAGGACTCTTACTCAGTTCTGGCGCGAAAGCATCTCGCAAAGACCCGCATGCCACCCGCAAGCGATACCTAGGTCGATTTCCTTTAACGGCGCCCCCAAATTCTCAGGGGGCGTGAGCACTGCCGATTAATGGCCCGTTGCTGAATTTGTTATGCCCCTCGGCCCATCGTCTGTTCGTGGGTACTTCGTGAGCATGGTCCTGGTCGTCGACGACGACCCGAGCACGCGCCTCGTTCTCAGGATGATTCTCGAGACGGCCGGTCATGTCGTCGTCGAGGCCGAGCACGGAGAGGCAGCACTGGCCTGCATCAGCCCAACTCCTCCGGACATCGTCACGACAGACTTGACGATGCCGGTATTGGGCGGCAAGGAGCTTATCGAACGCCTTCGATCACAGCCTGCAACCGCCTTGATCCCGATCGTTGTCGTGTCAGGCAGTCCCGCCGACGCGCGAGCCCTTCATGCCGCCGGGCTGGTCGAAGCCTTCCTCTCCAAGCCCTTTGATGCTGCGGATCTAGTGAAGTGCATCGCGGCAGTTGCCACCAGATTTGCTGCGCTGGGCCCAGCAGCGTGAGCCAATTAATTGGTCGTTTGATCGACGACTCTTCGATGGATTCGAGGTTGCACAGAGTCGATGGAGCCGGGTTGGTGACTGGCACGCGCCGCGCGGAGGATGACCCCGTAACGTCGCGCAACCCCATCCGAATCGTGATCGTCGAGGATCAGCTGCTAGTCGCCGATGTACTAGAGGCTCTGTTGAGCCGGCAAGTCGGGATGGAGGTCGTCGCCAACCTGAGCTCAATGGGCGACTCCGCTGTGCGGGTCGCAGAACTGAGTCCGGATGTCGTCATCCTCGACTTTCGCGAAGACGACGAAGCTGCCGCCGCCGCAGTCAAGGCGATATGTCAGCCGGGTTCCGGCACCAAGATGATTTTTCTCACCGATGTCGAGCAGCCGAACGTCACGCTCGCCGCGATTGACGCGGGTGCGTGCGCCGTCCTTTATCTCTCGATGGCATCTGCCGACCTGATCCAAGCCGTTCGTTTTGTGGCGGATGGTGGGAGTCTTATCTCTCCACAAACGATTGCGACTTTGCTCATGAGTCGGCGAAAATCGGACGGTATGCGCGACTCGCTCACCAGCCGCGAGAGGGAGATTCTGAGTCTGATCGCTGAGGGAAAGACCAATCGTGCGATTGCAGTCGCAGTCGGAATCAGCTATGTAACGGTGCGCAGCCACGTGAGGAACGTGGCGGTCAAGCTGGCGGCGCACAGCAGGCTGGAAGTTCTGGTCAGGGCGCAGCAGCTCGACCTTGTCGGCGGGCGATCGACGTCGAGGACAGCATTCCGAGCCGGCGTCACGAACGTCGGGAGCTGTCCGAACTAAGTCTCGGCTGTGGGCATCGGCCCCACGACCATTCGTGCCATTTTGGTTCTGTCCGCCGCGGTGCGACTATCCATGCCGTTTTGGCGGCATCAAGCTGCGGAGCTTAGGCTTTGGCCGGGCCTACCCACACCGTCTGGATGTTCGTGAACTCTTTGATGCCGTGCTCTGACAGTTCGCGGCCGTAGCCCGACCTCTTCACTCCTCCGAACGGCAGGCGCGCGTCCGACGCCACCATTCCGTTGATGAACACCAGGCCCGCCTCTACCCGCCCGGCCAGCAACTGCCCTCGCTCGACATCCTTTGTCCAGATGCTCGAGCCGAGGCCGAAGTCCGAGTCGTTGGCGACCCGCAGCGCCTCTTCAGCGTCGCGCACCCGGATGACCGCCGCCACCGGGCCGAACGTCTCCTCGTTGTACACAGGCATCCCGGGTTTCACTCCCGCGAGCACGGTGGGCTCGAAGAAGTTGCCGCCATTGTTCAGCCGCTTGCCGCCCGCCAGGACCCTGGCGCCTTTACCGATGGACTCCTTGACCTGCCGCTCGAGGTCGTCGACGAGGTCAGGTCGTGCGAGCGGCCCAACCTGGTTGGCGCGGTCCGTTGGGTCCCCCACCTTCAGTGCTGCGACCGCTTTCGAGAAAAGCTCCTCGAACTCGTCGGCGATGGGTTCCGCAACGATGAACCGCTTCGCGGCGATGCAGCTCTGACCGTTGTTCTGATTGCGAGCGCGACACGCGACGGTGGCCGCCGCCTTCACGTCCGCATCCTCGAGCACGATGAAAGGGTCGGAGCCGCCGAGCTCCAGCACCGACTTCTTCAACGCCCTGCCGGCGGCTGAAGCGACGAGCTCGCCTGTGGCTTCGGAACCGGTGAGCGTGACGCCCGCGACACGTTTGTCGGCGATGATCCCCGCCACAGGCTTGGGGCCGAGCAGCAGTGTCTGGAACACGCCCTTGGGAACGCCCGCCTCGCGAAAAACATCCTCGATTGCCAGTGCGCACTGCGGCACGTTAGAGGCGTGCTTCAACAACATCACGTTGCCGGCCGCAAGTGCCGGCAGTCCAGCGCGGAACGCCTGCCAGAACGGAAAGTTCCACGGCATGACGGCGAGGATCACGCCAAGTGGCTGATACCTGACGTAGCTCTTGGTGGCGGTGCTCTCTAGCGGCTCGTCGGCGAGGAGGCGCGCGGCATTGTCGGCGATCCAGGTCGCGGACCACGCGCACTTCTCGACCTCGGCTTCGGCCTCGACGATGGGCTTGCCCATCTCCGCCGTCATCAGTCCCGCAAAGCGGTCTTTCTCTGCCCTCAGCACCCCTGCTACCGAGCGCAGCAGGGCGGTGCGCAGGTCCATGCCCGCGTCGCGCCAGGCGTGGCGGGAGGACCAGGCACGCTCGACGGCGGCTTCGATGCCCGCCGCGTCAAGCTCTGGGAACGTTGCGAGTTCCTTGCCGTTCGACGGGTCGATTGATCTAAGCATGCCATCAGAGTAACGACTAATCAGCCGCCGTCCGATGGACCCCATAAATCCAGCCAGCGGTGGAACTGCGGCAACTCAGGGCGTTCGTAGAGGTCGCCACCTCTGGCCAGTTCGGACGTGCCGCCGAGCCAAAGGGCCTGACACGACCAGCGGGTGCCGCCGGTTGGGGATTGCGCCCCATACCGTCGAGTGGCGTGTGAGGCACGTGATCGAGGCTGAATGTCCACTCGAAGCTCCAGGCGATAGTCGCTGCCGCTCGCCTTGGCCTGATCGATTTGGCGATCCGGTAGTCGCCGATGGCGGAAGTGGCGGCAATGCAGATCGTTACGATTTGCAGATGGCCCGCTCGCCAGTCAAGAGACGCCCGGAAGCGCTTTCGATTCGGACCGCCAAAGCGCCGGACGGCCAGGCGGACGGGCGGCGCCGGGTGGCGATCGAGGCCGTGTCGCCTGAGGTCGGGGCTGGACGCTTCCCAGCCAAGCGTTCGCTTGGCGAGAAGGTCGCCATCGAGGCCGACGTTTTCGCCGACGGGCATGACGCAGTCGCATGCGTCATTCGCTACCGCCACCAGTCGGAAAGCGCGTGGACCGAGGTGCCGATGGTGGCGCTTGGGAACGACCGGTGGCGCGCCGAGCTCATCGTGGGCCACCTCGGGCGGTACGTCTACACGATCGAGGGGTGGGTCGACCGCTTTCAGACCTGGCGTCTGCAGCTAACCAAGCGAATCGCCGCCGGACAGGACGTGGGTCACGAGCTCAAGGTCGGCGCACAGCTCGTCGAGGCGGCGGCAAAACGCGCCCAGGGCGCGGACTCAACCTTGTTGACCAGGCACGCGGCATCGCTCGCCAACGGAGAGGCAACGGTCGGCAAGGACCTGATCGACGTCATGGATCGCTACCCCGACCGGAGCGAGGCTGTCACCTACCCGCGTGATCTCGAGATGCTCGTCGATCCGCAGCGCGCCCGCTTCAGCGCTTGGTACGAGTTGTTCCCAAGGTCGGCCGGCGAGGCAGGCAAGCACGGCACATTCCGAGACCTGGAGAAGCGGCTGCCTTACATCGCCGGCATGGGCTTTGACGTCCTCTATGTGCCGCCCATCCATCCGATCGGGCGCACCAACCGCAAGGGCGCCAACAACAGCATCAAAGCAGCGACGGGCGAGCCTGGGAGCCCGTGGGCGATCGGCTCAGTCGAAGGCGGGCACAAGTCGATCGCACCCGAGCTCGGCACGCTCGACGACTTTCGCCACCTGTTGGGCGCGGCCAGAGACAAAGGCCTGGATGTAGCGCTCGACCTCGCGTTCCAGTGCTCGCCGGACCACCCTTATGTCCGCGAGCATCCCGAGTGGTTCCGCCACCGGCCCGACGGATCGATCCAGTACGCGGAGAATCCACCAAAGAAATACGAAGACATCGTGCCCTTCGATTTCGAGAGCGAGGCTTGGCGCGAGTTGTGGGCGGAGCTCCTCTCGATTGTTACGTACTGGATCGACAAGGGAGTGCGCATCTTCCGAATCGACAACCCTCATACCAAGCCCTTCCCGTTCTGGGAGTGGCTCATCGGCGAGGTCAAACGCGACACGCCGGATGTCATCTTCCTGGCCGAGGCCTTCACGCGCCCCAAAGTCATGTACCGGTTGGCGAAGTGCGGATTCACGCAGTCGTACACGTATTTCGCGTGGCGCCACACGGCATGGGAGATCACCCAGTACTTCACCGAGCTGACGCAGTCGCCTGTGAGCGACTTTTTCCGCCCCAACCTGTGGACCAACACGCCGGACATCCTCACCGAATACCTGCAGACTGGCGGCCGACCGGCGTTCGCGGCACGCCTGGTGCTGGCGGCCACGCTTGGAGCCAACTACGGCATCTACGGACCGGCGTTTGAGCTGGGCGAGGCGCGGGCCAAAGAGCCTGGCTCCGAGGAGTACCTCGACTCGGAGAAATACCAGCTGCGAAACTGGAACATCGACTCTCCGGATAGCCTTCGCGAGATGATCACGCTGGTCAATGAGATCCGCCACGAAAACCTGGCGCTCCAGAGCGACCGCGGACTGCGCTTCCATACGACCGAGAACGAGAGCCTAATCGCCTATACGAAGAGCACCACCGACCTCGCGGACGTGGTGCTGACCGTGGTCAACCTCGATCCACATCACACACAAGCGGGCATGGTCACGCTACCGCTGAAGGAGCTTGGGTTGGAGACCGACAAGAGTTACCAGGCGCACGAGCTCCTTAGCGGTGCCCGCTACATGTGGAACGGACCTCGAAACTATGTGGAGATCAACCCCCACGCCGCACCGGCACAGATCTTCAGGTTCCGACGCCGCGTTCGCAGCGAGCACGACTTCGAGTATTTCTTGTGATCCAAACCAGCAAGCGGCGCAAGCCGGAGGCCTTCCAGCTGGACGACGATCCGCTCTGGTACAAGGACGCGATCATCTACGAGGTCCACGTCCGGGCCTTCTACGACAGCAATGGCGACGGAAGCGGCGACTTCAAGGGCCTCCTCGAAAAGCTGCCCTACCTCCAGGAGCTGGGGGTCAGCGCGATTTGGCTACTGCCTTTCTACCCCTCTCCTCTTCGCGACGACGGCTACGACATCGCCGATTACGGAGACGTCAACCCGATGTACGGCAAGCTGCCCGATGTGCGCCAGTTCATCGCGGAGGCGCACAGCCGCGGTATGCGTGTGATCAACGAGCTCGTCTGCAACCACACTTCGGACCAGCATCCCTGGTTCCAGAAGGCGCGACGGTCTCGTCCTGGCAGCGCGATGCGCGAGATGTACGTGTGGAGCGAGACCAACCAGAAATACCAGGACGCCCGCATCATCTTCAAGGACTTCGAGGTGTCCAACTGGACGTGGGACCACGTCGCCAACGCGTACTACTGGCACCGCTTCTTCTCTCACCAGCCCGACCTCAACTACGACAATCCGCGCGTCAAGGAAGCGCTGTTCAAGGTGTGCGACTTCTGGCTCGACATGGGCATCGACGGGATGCGACTCGACGCCGTTCCCTACCTCTATGAGCGGGAAGGCACCAACTGCGAGAACCTCCCGGAGACGCACGGCTTCCTGAGGGAGCTACGCAACCACATCGACTCGGGCTACCGCAATCGCATGCTGCTTTCCGAAGCCAACCAGTGGCCCGAGGACGCCGTCGCGTACTTCGGGCATGGCGACGAATGCAACATGGGCTTCCATTTCCCTCTCATGCCCCGGCTGTTCATGTCGATCCGCATGGAGGACCGCTTCCCGATCATCGACATCCTGGCCCAGACTCCGGCGATCCCGGACAATTCGCAATGGGCGCTGTTCCTGCGGAACCACGACGAGCTGACCCTCGAGATGGTTACCGACGAGGAGCGCGACTACATGTACCGCGCCTATACGCAGGACCGCGCCGCACGCATCAACCTTGGCATCCGGCGGCGGCTCGCGCCACTGCTGGGCAACGAGCGGCGCCGCATCGAGCTCATGAATGGTCTGCTCTTCTCGCTGCCCGGTACGCCCGTCATCTACTACGGCGACGAGATCGGGATGGGCGACAACATCTTTCTCGGCGACCGCAACGGTGTGCGCACGCCGATGCAATGGAGCGGCGACCGCAACGCGGGCTTCTCCGATGCCAACCGGCAGCGGCTGTACCTGCCCGTGATCACGGACCCCGAGTATCACTACGAGACGGTCAACGTCGAAACGCAGCACCAGAACCCTCACTCGCTCCTTTCGTGGATGAAGCGGGTAATCGCGCTTCGCAAGCGCCACCGAGCCTTCGGCCGAGGCACCCTGGAGTTGCTCCGGCCCGAGAATCGCAAGATCCTCGCATTCGTTCGACGTCACGAGTCCGAGCAGATTCTCGTGATCGCCAACCTGTCGCGCTTCCTGCAGACGGTAGAGCTAGACCTGTCGGCATGGAAGGGCATGGTGCCGCTGGAGCTGTTCGGCTCGACCGAGCTCCCCGTGATCGGCGACGCCCCCTACTTCCTCACCCTCGGACCGCATTCCTTCTTCTGGTTCAGCCTCCAGCCGCGGGCCACAGCGCAGCTCGGGGGTGATGGGCAGGACACCAGTACGCCCGTCGTACCCGAGATCAAGGTGATCTCCGATTGGGATTCGGTATTCGTGGGCTCAGCCAGAGAACGCCTCGAGGCAGTCCTTCTCACTTACATCAAGCAGCGCCGCTGGTTCGCCGGCAAGGCGCGGCGGCTCAAGGCCGCGCAGATCAAGGACCTTATAACGGTGCCGGGGATCGACGGTACCGCCTATCTGGTCACGGTCTCCGTCTCCTACGCGGAGGGCGATCCCGACACTTACCTGGTGCCGATGGCGTACGCCAGCGCGGCCGAAGCGCCGCAGATCCTCGAGCGGTGGCCGCACGCCGCCATCGCGTGGCTGCGCTCTGCGGAAGCCGACCAGCGCGGTCTGCTTTACGACGCCCTAGGCCCACCTGGGTTCACTGACGCGCTGCTCACCGCGATCGCGCGGCGACGGCGCTCGACCAGTCCAAACGGGACGCTAGTGGGTTCCACTACCAAAGCGTTCGCGCGCTTGCGCGGCCCGGAGACCATCAGGCTGGAGGCGGCCCTGTCAGTGACGGAGCAGACCAACAACTCGGTGGTGTTCGGCGAGCGGCTGATCCTAAAGATCTCGCGCCGCCTCGAGGAGGGCATGAACCCGGAGCTCGAGGTCGGCCGCTTCCTCACCGAGAAGACCAACTTGGCTCACATCGCTCCGATCGCTGGCAGCCTGGAGCTCCGACGCGAGCGGTCTGAGCCCGTGACGCTGGCGATCCTCCAGGGCTATGTGCCCAACCAGGGCGACGCGTGGCAGTACACGCTGACGACGCTTGCCCACTTCCTCACCGGCGTCGAGGTTTCGTCTACCGATGCTCCGTCGACGCCCCACCGGAGCCTTGTGCAGGCGAGCATGCATGAGCTGACGGAGGTGGCGACGCGGACTGTCGGCGCTTATCTCGAGTCGGCCCGGCTGCTGGGACAGCGAACCGCTGAGCTCCACGCAGCGCTCGCATCAGACCCTGACGACCCTGCGTTCGCGCCCGAGCACATATCGCAGCAGGACCAGCGCTCTATCTATCAGTCGCTGAACGGTGTCGCGCTCCGGTCGATGGAGCTGCTGCGAAGCCAGCTCAAGCGCCTCCCCGAGGACGCGCGTGAAGAGGCCCGGCAGGTGCTTGAGCTGGAGCCGCGCATCATGTCCGCGCTCCGCGCGTTCCTGGGCCGGCGGCTGACCACGACGCGCATCCGCGTGCATGGCGACTATCACCTGGGCCAGGTGCTTTACACAGGAAGCGATTTCGTCATCATCGATTTCGAGGGAGAGCCCACTCGCACGCTGTACGAGCGGCGCCTCAAGCGTCTTGCGCTGAGGGACGTGGCGGGCATGCTGCGCTCATTCCACTACGCGAGCGAGACCGCGCTCAAATCCGAGAACATCCCTGCGGAGTCGACAGTGCGCTCGCAGGCCTGGTCGCGACTCTGGGTCGAGTCGGTGTCCGCCGCCTTCTTGCGCAGCTACCTGAGCACCGCCGGCGCTGCATCGTTCGTCCCCCACGCCAACGAAGACCTCGAGATGGAGCTGAAGACGATGCTGCTCGAGAAGGCGCTATATGAGCTTCGCTATGAGCTCAACACCAGGCCTGATTGGGTGCGCATCCCTCTTCGTGGCATTCTTGACCTGATGGCACCGGCATGATCGCGTCCTCGTTACTGACCCCGTTCGACCTGCACCTGTTCAACGAGGGCACCCACGGCCACCTCTACGAGAAGATGGGCGCGCACCTGTCGAAAGAGCCGGAAGGTGCAACTTTCGCGGTCTGGGCTCCCAACGCCGACTCTGTCAGCGTCATCGGCGATTTCAATTTCTGGGACAAGACCACCAACCAGCTGCATCCGCGCGAGCAATCGGGGATCTGGGAGGGGTTCGTGCCTGGAGTGCGCCATGGCGCGCTGTACAAATACCACGTCCATTCGCGGGTCACCCGCACGGGCATGGACAAGGCCGACCCGTTCGCCGCGTTCTCGGAGGCGCCGCCCCGCCAGGCGTCGATTGCGTGGGATCTCACGTACGACTGGGGCGATGGCGCGTGGATGTCGGAGCGCTCGCGCGCCAACGGACGCCAGGCGCCGTGGTCCGTCTACGAGCTCCACATCGGCTCATGGATGCGAGTGCCGGAAGACAACAATCGCTGGCTGACCTACAGGGAGCTGGCGCCAAAGCTGGCCGATTACGCGCTGAGCCTCGGCTTCACGCACGTCGAGCTGATGCCAGTGATGGAGCACCCGCTGTACATCTCGTGGGGCTACCAGGTGGAGGGGTACTTCGCCCCCACGAGCCGGTACGGGACGCCGCAGGACTTCATGTACCTCGTCGACCACCTGCACCAGAGAGGCATCGGCGTGATTCTCGACTGGGTGCCGTCGCACTTTCCCACCGACGAGTTCGGCCTGCAGAGCTTCGATGGCACACATCTCTTCGAGCATGCGGACCCGCGCCTGGGGCTGCATCCCGACTGGGGCAGCTCGATCTTCAACTACGGCCGCAACGAGGTGCGCGGTTTCTTGATGAGCAGCGCACTGTGCTGGCTCAACCGGTATCACGCGGACGGATTGCGGGTCGATGGTGTGGCTTCGATGCTGTATCTCGACTACTCGAGAAAGCAGGGGGAGTGGATCCCTAACAAGTTCGGCGGGCGCGAGAACCTCGAGGCCGTCGACTTCCTGCGCCGCTTCAATATTGAGGTCTACAAGGAGCAGCCGCATACCCAGACGATTGCGGAGGAGTCCACGTCGTGGCCGATGGTGTCGCGGCCGACGTATCTGGGCGGGCTCGGCTTCGGCATGAAGTGGGACATGGGTTGGATGCACGACACGTTGAAGTACATGTCCGAGGACCCGGTTCACCGCAAGTTTCACCACAACGATCTGACGTTCCGGATGCTTTATGCGTTTAACGAGAACTTCATGCTGCCGCTGTCCCACGACGAGGTCGTGCACGGCAAGGGCTCCCTGATGGCCAAGATGCCCGGCGACGAGTGGCAGAAGTTCGCCAACATGCGCCTCCTGTTCGCGTGGATGTACGCGCAGCCAGGCAAGAAGCTGATGTTCATGGGCGGCGAGTTCGGGCAGTGGGACGAATGGGACGTGGAGAGCAGCCTTGATTGGCATCTGCTGAACCAAGCGCCGCACGCGGGGCTAAGCCACTGGGTCGGAGACCTCAACCGGGTGCTACGCGAGGAGAACGCCCTGCATGAGATCGACTTCGACCCCGCGGGGTTCAGCTGGATTGATGCGAGCGACAACGAACAGAGCGTCGTGAGCGTGCTGCGCAAGGGCTTGGCCCCCAACGACATGCTGATCGCCGCGTTCAACTTCACACCCGTGCCGCGGCACAACTATCAGATCGGGGCGCCAAGGGGCGGGCACTGGCGCGAGCTGCTTAACAGCGATGCGCCGATGTATGGGGGGAGCGGGCAGGGGAACCTGGGCGGGGTCGATGCCTCGCCGGTCGGGCGCCACGGGCACCTCCACAGCGTGACCCTGACGCTACCGCCCCTCGGAGCGATCTTCCTAAAGCCGGAGCTGTAGCTCCGGCCGGCGTCGACGCCCAGGGCTCAGCCAGCTTTCGCTTCTGGTCTACGATGCGCCGCTCGAAGTTTCTGGAAAGGCGCCGTCGACATCCGCGTAATCAGGTTGACGCCCACCAGCGTGGTTCGTGGCGGGCCTTTTAGTTTCGGCCCGACGGGTATGTGGCCTGGGCGAGAGACCGGACCCAGCCGGGGCTCGCTGACGCGCTGACCACCTGGTTCGGACCGCCTGCCGCAGCGTAGCGCAGCGGCTTCCAAGATCCATCTGTTAGGCGCTCTTAGGAGGCACGGACTTGTCCAGCAGCCAGCGGTGGTCGGGATCGGTGGTTACGAGCCAACGGCGGTGTGGGCCCGCCATCACGTTCAGGTAGTAGAGGTCGTAGCCAGGCCCTGCGGCCACCGGGTGATAGCCCCGAGGCACCAGGACCACGTCCCCGTCGCGCACCTGCAGCGCCTCGTTAAGGGATCGATCGTCGGTGTAGACGAGCTGCACGGCGAAGCCCTCAGGGCGCGCTGTGCGGTGGTAGTAGGTCTCTTCGAGGTAGCTCTCGCGGGGCAGATCGTCGGTGTCGTGCTTGTGCGGCGGGTAGCTCGACCAGTTGCCGGCCGGCGTAAAAACCTCGGTGACGAGGAGAGACTCGGCGGGCCGGTCCTCCATGAGGATGTTGTAAATGGTCCGCTCGGTACGCCCAGAGCCGCGCTTGAACGGATGGATGTCGCTTGCCGCCATCCGCGCAGCTTTGGCGCCGCTCATTGCCGGCGCCCAGCAAAGAGCGACTTCGCACACCTCGCTCGCTCCAGTGATGGCCAGTGTGCCGCCAGGTGGAACATAAACGGCATCAGGCGGCCCACTGAAAATCGTCTCCCTCGAGCCGACGCCGCGCCATTCCTGATCGCCGAAGCCGACGTCGACGCGACCCGACAGGATGACGGCGCACGCTTCGTGTCCTTCGGTCAGCCTCACGATCGGCGCGCCGCGCGCGAGCCTGAAGACTTCAAACCCCACGTAGGACCAACCCGCTATCTCCGGTGTCACCGATACCAACCGACCCTCGACATCGGGCACTTGGGCGCTCGGCACCACCAAGCGTGGCGCCCTCATGTGAGCCAGCGCCGCCGAGCCGCCTCGCGTTCGTGCTCCTTTAACGCCTTCTGAACAACGCCGGATTCTCTGACCTCCGCCGCAGGGACCTCCCACCAGCTGTCATAGCTGGGGACTGCTTCATAACGGTCGGCGGGGACATGGATCACGACAGCCTGGTCGATTGCCTTCGCTTCAACCGATGCGTCGCGCAGCTCCTTGACATAGCTGGCCCGAACGACGTGCGCCCCAAAGCCTTGGGCGTTCAGCGCAACATCCACCGGCAGACCTTTGACGAGGTCCTGCGCCATCATCACGTACGAGCCGTCACCGACCATGACATACACCTCCCGCCCAGCGTCGGCCAGCTTCACGCCAATGCCGCCCCGCGATCTCGTAGCCCATGGTGCAGTAACCGTATTCGACGTGGTACCCCTTTGCATCGCGGGTGCGCCACAGCTTATGAAGATCTCCGGGCATCGAGCCCGCGGCGCAAACGACGACATCTCGCGGCCCAGTAGCTCATTGAGCGCGCCGAGCACCTCCGACTGAGCGGGAACGCCAGCGTGTCCGAGATGACAGAGGCGCGACGTTGCGTGCAAGGCCGAAAGATAAGGCTTCGGAAATGTCGGCGTTGCCCCTGAAATTGCCCTTGTCCGTTTGGGCGGGTTTTGAAAGAGGTCTTGCCGTACCTGGAAAGCGCCGGTGCGATCGCTTTCTCCATGCTCGACGTGGTCACTGCGGTGAGGTGGGCCAAGGGCCGCGACCGCAGCCGTGGCTTCCTCGCTCGGGCCATCGTGGTGTTGTCTTGGTGGCAGCGGGATGAGCGACCCGTGGAATCGAAGGAGGGCATAGGCGAGCAGGTGCCCTCCTCTATAAGCAACGCTAGTTGACATGGGCAGGTTAAGCAACTAGAGTTGCGGGCGTGCCTCCGATCGATCCCTCTCCTCTCGGAGGTCCGGCTGATGGCCTGGCCGCTTCGTCTGCCCTCAGGACGATGGCCGACAGGCTCGAAGACGCCGAGGTCGAGCGCGCGATGCGAGAGGGCTGGTCATGGTCCCAGGTCGCAGAAGCCCTCGGGGTTACCCGCCAGGCCGTCCACAAGAAGCATCTGAAGCGGCTCCTCGGCGCCCGGATCGACCTGCGGAGGCGTGATGCTTAGGTTTCTCACAATCGAGCGCCTGCCGCATTTCTTCGTTCCTAGGGAGACCGCCCTGGTGGTGGTCCGCCAATTCGTGGTCGAGGCCAAGCAGGACGCCGCCAAGTGCGTCGAGGCTGAGCATATGCTCCTGACGCTGGCCGCTAACGATGAAAGCGACGCGTGCAGGTTGCTCCGTGAGTCGGGTCTGACCTACGGTGAGCTCGCCTCCGCTCTGCACGAGGAGCGCCGGCGCACGCTGGCCTTTGCCGGCGTGGAACCGCTGGACGAAAAGCAGGTGGCGGCCACCGAGCTGGACCGCCCGCTGGCACTGGGAACGTCGGCGAAGGTGGCCATCAAACGCGCGTTGATCGCATCGCGCAACGGCCCCTCGCGCCGGCCCTGCATCCAAAGCACTGAACTCCTTTTCGGCATCTTGCAAGCCGATTTGGGTACAGTGCCTCGCACCCTTGCCATCGCTGGAGTCGATCGTGCGGCGCTGATCGCAAGGACCATCAAACCAATGAGCAAAGCCACATGCTGATCCGACTGCTTCGCACGTACCTGAGGCCCTACGCCTGGCCCCTGCTCGCAGTGGTCGGGCTCCAGCTGGTGGGGACGATGGCGAACCTGTACCTCCCCAGCCTCAACGCCGACATCATCGACAATGGCGTGGCTAAAGGCGATACGGGCTACATCGTGTCGACTGGCGGCTGGATGCTGGTCGTGACGCTGGCCCAGATCGCCTGCTCGGTCACGGCCGTATATTTCGGCGCACGGGCGGCGATGTCGTTCGGCCGCGATATGCGCTCTGCCATCTTCCACAAGGTCGGAACGTTCTCGGCCCGCGAGGTCGGACAGTTCGGTGCGCCATCCCTGATCACGCGCAACACCAACGATGTCACGCAGGTCCAGATGCTCGTCCTTATGACCTGCACGATGATGATCGCGGCCCCAATCATGTGCGTCGGCGGCATCATCATGGCGCTGCGCCAGGACGTCGGTTTGTCGTGGCTGATGGTGGTCTGCATTCCCGTGCTCGTGGTGTCGATCGCTTTGATCGTGGTCAGGATGGTGCCTCAGTTCCGCGCCATGCAGAAGCGCATCGACCTGGTCAACCGCATTCTGCGCGAGCAGCTCACGGGTATTCGCGTGGTGCGCGCATTCGTTCGCGAGCGGGATGAGGCGCAGAGGTTTGCCGAGGCAAATACAGCGCTGACCGAAACGGCTCTTCGCGCTGGACGCCTGATGGTTCTGATCTTCCCGACCGTGATGTTGGTGCTCAACGCATCGAGCATCGCCGTTCTTTGGTTCGGCGCCGGCCGCGTCGACAGCGGCCAGATGCAGATCGGAGCGCTCACCGCCTTCCTGATGTACCTGATGTTGATCCTGACCTCGGTGATGATGGCGACCTTCATGGCGATCATGATTCCTCGCGCGGCCGTATGCGCCGACCGGATCGGAGAGGTGCTCGACACCGAATCCTCGGTGGTGCCGCCTGCGAACCCGGTCCGAGAGCTGCGCACGCGCGCCGAGCTTGAGGTGCGCGATGTCGAGTTTCGCTATCCGGGGGCCGCCGCTCCTGTGCTTCGCAACATCTCGTTCAAAGCAACCGCGGGGCAGACCACCGCTATCATCGGCAGCACCGGCGCCGGCAAGTCGACCCTGGTGTCGCTGGTCGCCCGGCTGTTCGATGCCACCTCGGGCGCCGTGCTGATAGACGGCGTCGGCGTTCGCGACCTTGATCCCGAGATGCTCTGGAACCGAATCGGCCTCGTGCCGCAAAAGCCTTATCTGTTCACCGGCACCGTTGCGAGCAATCTCCGATACGGCAACCCGCAGGCAACCGACGACGAGCTGTGGCAGGCGCTCGAGGTCGCCCAGGCCCGCGATTTCGTCGAAGAGATGCCTGGCGGGCTGGAGGCTCCCATCGCGCAGGGCGGCACGAGCGTGTCCGGGGGGCAGCGCCAGCGCCTGTCGATCGCGCGGGCGCTCGTACGGAAACCCGAGATCTACCTATTCGACGATTCGTTCTCCGCCCTGGACCTCACCACCGACGCCAAGCTGCGCGCCGCGCTGCAGCGCCAAACCGCCGACGCGACGGTGGTGATCGTCAGCCAGCGCGTGTCGACCATCACGGGTGCCGACCAGATCATCGTCCTCGACGGCGGTTCCATAGTCGGGCTCGGCCGCCACGAGGAGCTCCTGGTCACCTGCCCGACCTACGTCGAGATCGTCCAGTCTCAGCTGGCGGCGGAGCCGGCGGCATGAGCGAGCGTCCCGTGGCCCCAAAGCAGCCCTCTATGAACGGACGCCCGGCCATCCCAGCCTTGCCGTCGGCCAACGGACGGCCGCGACCATCCATGCGTGGCGGCTTCTTTGGCGGTGGCGGCATGCCGGCGGAGAAGCCGATGAGCTTCTGGCCGTCGGTGCGGCGCCTCCTAAAGCGGCTGAGCCCCGAGCGCATGAGGCTGGGAGCTGTCCTCGTGATTGGCGTGGCCAGCGTCGCGTTCATGGTCATCGGGCCGAAGATCCTCGGGCGTGCCACCGACCTGATATTCGCCGGCGCGATTGGCCGGCAGCTGCCGGCCGGGATGACCAACGCCCAGGTCGTGGCTGCGGCGCGCGCCGCTGGCAACAACAACATCGCGGACATGCTCGCCCGGATGCACGTCGTGCCGGGTCAGGGCATTGACTTCTCGGCGCTAGGCAGCGTCCTGCTGCTCGCGCTTGGGCTCTACGTGGCATCGTCAGTGTTCAGCTGGATGCAGGGTTACCTGCTGAACAACGTCGTGCAGCACACTGTGTTCAAACTGCGATCCGACGTCGAGGACAAGTTGAGCCGCTTGCCGCTTCAGTTCTTCGACAAGCAGCCGCGAGGTGAGCTCTTGAGCCGCGTCACCAACGACATCGACAACGTGTCTTTGTCCCTGCAGCAGACCATCAGCCAGCTACTGTTCGGCCTGCTGACCGTCGTCGGAGTCTTGGTGATGATGTTCGTCGTCTCGCCGTTGCTGGCCGTCATCGCGCTGGTCACAGTCCCTGTATCGATACTGATCGCCACGCAGGTCGGCAAGCGCTCGCAGAAGCTGTTCGTGGCGCAGTGGTCTCACACCGGCGCGCTCAACGGCCACATTGAGGAGGCCTTCACCGGGCACGAGCTGGTCAAGGTGTTCGGGCGCCAGAAAGAGGTGGAGCAGGTTTTCCGCGATCGGAACCAGCAGCTCTTCCAGGCGAGTTTTGGGGCGCAGTTCATCTCGGGATTGATCATGCCCGCGATGGCATTCGTGGGGAACCTCAGCTACGTCGCCATCGCTGTTATCGGCGGCTTTCGCGTGGCCACCGGCGCCATGAGCCTGGGCGACGTTCAGGCCTTCATTCAGTACTCGCGGCAGTTCACGCAGCCGCTGACGCAGATCGCCTCGATGGCGAACCTTCTCCAGTCCGGAGTCGCTTCCGCCGAGCGGGTCTTCGAGCTGCTGGATGCGCCTGAGCAGGATGCCGACCCTGCCGAGCCGGTGGTCCCGTCGGACCGGCATGGCCGCGTCGAGTTCGAGCACGTCTCGTTCCGGTACCTGCCCGAGCAGCCGCTGATCGAGGACCTTTCGTTGGTTGCGCAGCCCGGCCAGATGATTGCGATAGTGGGTCCGACCGGGGCCGGCAAGACCACCTTGGTCAACCTGATCATGCGGTTCTACGAGCTGGATTCCGGCCGCATCACTCTCGATGGGATCGACATCACCAAGATGCGGCGCGACGATCTGCGGTCGCAGATCGGGATGGTGCTGCAAGACACGTGGTTGTTCGGCGGGACCATTCGCGACAACATCGCTTACGGGAACCCACGAGCCACCGAGGAGCAGATACACGCGGCCGCCGAGGCCACCTTTGTGGATAGGTTCGTGCAGAGCCTGCCGCTGGGCTACGACACCGTGATCGATGAGGAGGGGAGCAACGTCAGCGCGGGCGAGAAGCAGTTGCTGACCATCGCCCGCGCTTTCCTCGCCGATCCGTCGCTGCTGATCCTGGACGAGGCCACGAGCTCGGTGGACACGCGTACCGAGGTGCTGGTGCAGCGAGCCATGGCCGCTCTTCGGTCAGACCGGACGAGCTTTGTGATCGCGCACCGTCTGTCCACGATCCGCGATGCAGACCTGATCCTGATGATGGAGTCGGGACGCATCGTCGAGCACGGGACCCACGAGGAGCTGCTCGCTCGCCGCGGCGCGTACTACCGGCTGTACTCGGCGCAGTTCCGGGGGGCCGGCGAGGTTGTCGCCGAGGCAGCAATCCCGGCGGGAGTTGGGTAGGCCGCGCTAGGGGCCGCCCCGCCCGGGTGGAAACGACCCAAAAGTGCCCGAATGGCCGGATCCGCCGGCTGCTTGTCAGCCCGCGGTGTTGTCTGTGGCTACGAACTCGTTGCCGGCTCCCGTCTCCGCGTTGATCACGTGCATCACCGCGTTGATCAGGGCCAGGTGAGAGAACGCCTGCGGAAAGTTTCCCAGGTGCCTCCCGCTTCGCGGGTCGATCTCCTCCGCGTAGAGCTGCAGCGGGCTCGCGTAAGAAAGCATCTTCTCGCAGAGCTGGCGCGCCCTCACCACCTCACCGATCTCAGCCAGCGCTGACACCAGCCAGAACGAACAGATCGTGAAGGTGCCTTCCTTCCCATGCAAGCCGTCGTCGGTTTCCTCCGTGCGGTAACGAAGCACCATCCCGTCGTCCGTGAGCTCGTCCGCGATCGCCAGGACCGTGGCCCGCACACGCGGGTCGTCGGGCGGCAGGAACCGAACGAGCGGAATGAGCAGCACTGACGCGTCCAGCGCGTCGGATCCGTAGTGCTGGACGAATACGCCACGCTTGTCCACTCCGTTCGTGCAGATGTCCGACTTGATCTCATCGGCCGCCTTCTGCCACGAGACGGCGAGATCCTTGTCGCCATGCAGCTCGGCCAGGCGCGCGCCCCTGTCGCACGCGACCCAGCACATCAGCTTCGACGACACGAAATGCTGTGGTTCGCCGCGGACCTCCCAGATGCCGCGGTCAGGCTCCTTCCAGTTGGCAATCGCAGACTCGACAGCGTGCTTCAGGATGGGCCACACGACCTCGGGTAGGTAGTCGCGCGACTTCGTGTGCAGGTACACGGAGTCGAGCACCGCACCCCACACATCGTGCTGCTCCTGGTTGAACGCGCCGTTGCCGATGCGCACCGGGCGCGACCCCTCGTACCCGCCCAGGTGGTCGACCGTCTTCTCGGCCAGGTCGTGTTCGCCGCCGATTCCGTACATGATCTGCAGGTCCTTTTTACCCGTCGCGACGTCTGCAATGAAGTAAAAAAAGTCATTCGCTTCGCGGGCGAAGCCAAGCGTGTACAGGCCCCACAGCATGAACGTGGCGTCGCGGATCCAGGTGTACCGATAGTCCCAGTTGCGCTCGCCGCCAATCGTCTCGGGGAGAGAGGTGGTGGCTGCCGCGAGCAACGCCCCCGTCGGGCTGTAAGTGAGACCCTTGAGCGTGAGCGCGCTGCGCTGCAGGAAGCTCTGCCAGGGGTGCTCGGGAAACTCGCCGTGGTTGATCCACTCGCGCCAGAAGTCGGCGGTTCGCTCGACTCGCTCGAAGGCTTCCGCGCATGTCGTCGGAGGTGGGTGCTCAGCCCACAGCTCTTTCGATGCCGAGTATTGCGAGCGCGGCCAGCACAGGGCCACGTATGCCGTCTCCCCTTGCGTCAGGGTCTTGGTGGCATGCGCTCCTGGCCCCTCGAAGCCAACGTTCAGGTCGGTAACCAGGCGCAGTGGGACGTCGCCCTGACCGCCTGTCGCGATCGCCTCCTCGTACCCCGGGCCTGAGTATTCCCAATGTGCGGCGGTCTTGCCATAGTCGAACACGGGGCTGCAATCGAGGCTGAGCTCCACGCTGCCCACCACGCACTTCGCGGTGCGAAGAAGGATGTGCTCCGCCTCATGGTCGGTTGGAGGCCTGCGGTGGGTGCCCGAACGGCGCTGCTCGTGGTACCAGGGCCCGATGCACAGGGCGTCGCGGACGACCATCCAGCCCGTGCGCGTCCTCCACGTGGTCTCAAGGACGAGGGTACCTGGGAGGTAGCGGCGGCCTGCCGGCACGGAGACCCCGTTGGGGCCGAAGCGGAAGCTGCCTGCCGCCCGGTCGAGGAGGGCGGCGAAGACGCTCGGGCTGTCGGGCCGGGGTAGGCACATCCACTCGACGCGGCCGGTGGGCGCGATCAGGGCGTTCACCTCGCAGTCGGACAGAAACGCATAGTCGGCGATCGGGGGGAAGACGCTCTGGGTGGGTGAGGCGGCGACGGTGATCGCGGTTGCGCTAGGCGCCTGACCGTTTCCGTTGACCGATTTGGTCTCGCGGTGACCGAGATCCTCGACCCGAGCCTTCTTAGCCGTAACTACACGCTCCCCGGCGCGAACTCCGGAAGGCGCCCAATTGAGGCCCCGCCTCAAGACCGCCCTTCGCCACCAAGCATAGGCTTGTGTTTCGGAGTTGGGACCAGCCTCAGGTCATGTGGCGGGGACTGAGGTTCGCCCGGCGGGCGCGAGGTTGGACCCGCCGATTGACTGCGATCATGAGTGTGCCGAGCGTGCTTTTAGTCGACGGTTGGCGCTTTCGACCAACAGTTTGATTAAAGCAGCCGCCATCAGCAGACGTTGGCGAAGTCCCGACCGCACCCTGGGAATTCTCGCGAGAGGGGCTTGCGCCTCGGGTTGGGCCTGCCTAGCTCCCTTGTCCACGCCGCCAATGCTTCAAGCGCTCGAAACGCTCTCATTTACGCTGCGTCAGCGCGTCTTGGATTCGGCCGAAGACCTCTTCCACCGCTCCGAGGCCATCGATCTCGTGGACTTTCACCCCTGCCTTCCGGTAGTGGCCCAAGACCCTGGCCGTCAGGTGCTTGTACTCGTGCATCCGCTCCGTGATCGCCTCCCTCGTGTCGTCGGCCCGGCCCTCCAGCTTCGCTCTGTGGAGCAGCCTCTCGATTAGCACGTCCTCAGGGACCTTGAACGCGATGACGAAGTCGACTTGGTGGCCCTCTTTCGCCAGCATCTCGTCCAGCGCCTTCGCCTGCTCCAGGGTCCGTGGGAACCCGTCCAGCAACACGTCGGAGCTGACGTCGGGGTCGCGCAGGATGCCCTGGACAACGCGGATGATGAGGTCGTCCGGGACCAGATCGCCGGCGCTCATGATCCGCTCGGCCTCCTTGCCGATGTCGGTGCCTCGCGCGACCTCCTGGCGAAGGATGTCGCCCGTGGACAGATGTGACAGCTTGAACTCGCGCTCGACGTGCGCCGCCTGAGTGCCTTTGCCGCTGCCTGGCGGCCCGAAGATCAGCCCGATCATTCCGGGTCCAGCTTCAGCATCCGGCGCCGCTCCCAAAAGCCTCGCGACTCCTCGTCCAGCAGCGAGTGCAGAGCGGGGTCTGGACCCGACGGCGCGCCCTCCCGGCTCAGCTGCAGCCACCGCCTCGTGATCTCGACGTAAAGGTCCGCCTCGGTCCAACCGGGCATCATCTCGAGCACTCGATATTTGCGGATGAGCTTGATGATCGGCGTGTACACCTTGTCGTACCAGCTTGCCGCCGCCTCGGCAAGCGGAACCTCGCGGTTCCATTCCAGGCCGAGAAAGTAACGGTGCCCGAGGATGTGTTTGAAGATCTCGTCGTACCGTCCGAGGCGGCTGCACTCGAGCCGTGCCTCTGGCCTCGTCCGGTGTAGCTGGGTGGAGTCAAGGAACGCAGAGTACTCGGCCGCCCTCAGGAGCGCAGCCCCGTCGACGTGAGAGCCGACCGGCGCTCGTGTCTTGACCTCGACCACCCGCGCGTTGATCTCGTTGCGACCCAACGCTCGCGCCACCGAGACCCTGTGGTGGCCATCGATCACGTAGTAGTAGTCGTCGAGCTTGTATACGTCGATCGGCGGCAGCTCGTCGCCCTCGACCATCGCCGTGTAAATCCGGGTCCACCGGTCACGGAGCCTGCGGTTGACAGGGAGGAATCCGGGGTCGAAGTCCTGCGCCTTGACCTCGGCCGCAGCGGACCCGACTACCCTGTCGAGTGGGATCTCCCGCACCCCTCCGAATGACTTGCCTTCGAGCCCGGCCGCGGCCAGCACGTGGTCGAGCGAGAGGAGGCGTGGCTTTCGCCGCGTCAGCGCCGCCCGGATCGCCCGGCGAAACGCCTTGGACCGCGCACTGTCGAAATCCTCGCGCGCGCGGATAGTCTCCACGTGAAGACCTAACCGAGCACGGATCTAGAGCAGGGCGAGCTCGGTCTCGGAGTCGAAAAAGTGCAGGGTGCGGGTGTCGAGACCGAGCTTGATGGAATCCCCCGGTTCGACCTTGATTCGGGGATCGATCCTGGCGGTAACCGAGTCGCCGCCGACCTTGCCGTAGAGGAACTGGTCGGAGCCGAGGCGTTCGACAACTTCGACATTCATCTCCATAGAACTTTCTGGATCGGGGATGCGGTCGGTGACGGCCTCGGGCCGGAAGCCAAGGGTGCCCTTGCCGGCAGGCAGCGCCTTGGGCAGCTTGACGTGGAAACCCGACCCTGTGGCTACTCCGTCCTGCACTGTGGCGGGAACGAAATTCATCGTCGGGGTGCCGACGAACCCGGCCACGAAGATGTTCGCCGGGTGGTCGTAGATCTCGCCCGGTGTCCCGACCTGCTGAAGGATGCCCGCGTTCATGATCGCGATCCGGTCCCCCATCGTCATCGCCTCGACCTGGTCGTGGGTGACATAGATGAATGTCGTCCCGAGCTCGCGGTGCAGCTTCTGCAGCTCGATTCGTGTCTGGCCGCGCAGCTTGGCGTCTAGGTTGGAGAGTGGCTCGTCAAGCAGGAAGACCTGCGGATTGCGCACGATCGCCCTGCCGAGTGCGACGCGCTGGCGTTGGCCTCCCGAGAGAGCGCGCGGCTTGCGGTCGAGGAAGTTACCCAGCCCGAGGCTCGCCGAAGCCGACTTGACTCGCTTGTCGATGTCCTCCTTCTTCATGTGCTGCATCTGAAGAGGAAAAGCCATGTTGTCGTACACGCTCATGTGCGGATAAAGGGCATACGACTGGAACACCATGGCGATGTCGCGGTCCTTGGCGGCGATGTTGTTGACCACGCGATCCCCGATGCGGATCTGGCCCTCCGAGATCGATTCGAGGCCGGCCAGCATGCGCAACGCCGTCGACTTGCCGCAGCCGGACGGACCGACCAGGACCATGAACTCCTTGTCGGCGACCTCTACGTTGAAGTCCTTGACCACTGTCAAGTCAGACGTGTAGCGCTTAACAACGTGGTCGAAAGTGACGGATGCCATGTGCTCTGTTACTCCTTCAGATTCCGCTCGTATGAGACCACCAGGCTCACTTGACAGCCCCGGCAAGGACGCCGCGGACGAAGTAGCGCTGGAAGGAGAAGAAGACGATCAATGGGATGAATATGGAAATCATCGCCCCGGTCGAGATGATCCAGTAGTTGGCGGCCAGGGTGCGGGTCTGGTCGTAAAGGAAGATGGTCAGGGTGATATGCGGGTTGCTGCCCAAGAAGATCAGGGCAACCAGCAGGTCGTTCCACACCCAGATGAACTGAAAGATCATCAGGGAGGCGGCCGCCGGCAGACCGAGCGGGAGGGCCACCCTGCGAAACAGCTGCCACTCGCCGGCGCCATCGATGCGGCCGGCTTCGAGCATCTCCTTCGGGATGCCGGAGTAAAAGTTGTACATCAGGAAGATACCGAAGGGTAGGCCGAAGGCGACGTGGAAGATGACGACGCCCGGGATCGTGCCGAATGGGTTGAAGCCGGTCAGCGATCCGAAGGCTCGGTATTCCTGGACGACAGGGATCAGCGCCACCTGGATCGGAACCACGAGCAGGCCGACGATGACGAGGAAGACGACGCTGCGCCCCGGCCAGCGTCCAAAGACCAGCGAGTAGGCGGTCAGGCTCGAGATGATGGTGACGAGCAGCGTCGCCGGGACGGTTATCTCGAGCGAAGTGACCAGGGAGTCGAGAACCCCGCCAGTCACCAGTCCTTGCGAGAACAGCGTCTGGTAGTTCGTCAGCGTGAGCTGTGCGGGGGCCGTGAGGGCGGTCCACCAGCCCGATTGCTCGAAAAGGGACTCGGGGCGTAGCGAGATGATGGCCAGGCCGATGGTCGGCACGAGCCAGAAGACTGCGGAGACGATGAGGACGATGTTCAGGATCGCCCGGGACGGGCGGATGGCGCTCAGGGGCGAGCGGCGCTCCAGAGTCACCGGCTTTGTCGGTGGCGCGAGCGGCTTGGCCGCTGGGCTGACCGCGCTCATCCTCTGATCCGCCTTAGATTGAGCACGATCGCGGGGATCACCAGGATGAACAGGATCACGGCCAACGCGCTGGCCAGGCCCCAGTTGCCGAGCCCCGTAAAGCCGAAGTTGTACATCGCCAGCGCCAGGGTGTTCGCTTCGCCCTGGGAAGAGCCCGGCGCCATGTTCAGGATGATGTCGAAGATCTTCAGGACGTTGATGAGCATCGTCACGATGACCACGATCAGGACTGGCGCCAGCATCGGCATCGTCATCCGCCGGAACGTCTGCCATTCACCCGCGCCGTCCATGCGCGCCGCCTCCAGGACCTCGCGATCAAGCGAGGCCAGGCCGGCTCCGATCACGACCATCGCGAATCCCGCCCAGATCCACAGGTAGGCGAGGATCATCGAGATGTCGACCAACGGGACGCTGAGGAGCGCCTGAGCGGTCTGGTTGAGGCTGCTCGTCGGGGTCAGCGATTGCGCGCCCAGCCAGAAAATGCCTGTAAAGCCGGAGCTGAAATTGCTCGGGTCGATCTGGACCTTGTAGTCGCCACCGCTGATACCGCCGAACTTAAAGTCCCCGTGGGCATCGGTGACCGCCGTCCCGGCGCTGCTGCCGTCGCTTCGTAACAGCGTCAGCTTGAGTCCCGCAAAACCGAGCTCGTCGGGCAGCACCTGGCCCTTTGCGGTTGGATTTGTCGGAGAGAAGTCACGCCAGACCAACCCGGTCACCGCGCCTGGCGATTGTGTCGGCACGACTGCCGGCTGAGACCCTGTGAGCTGGAGCGTGGCTGGGGCGACGCCGATCAACCCGAGCTCGACTGAGTTGCCCGCGGTGACTGTCGCTGAGCTCTGCAAGCTGTCCTTAGGACCGGGGCTCACCCCTGTCGCGGCGAGGGCGGCAACCGTCTGGCCCGACGACGTGTCGATCGGATAGAAACCGGGTGGGTTGACCCAATCGCTCGCCGTCTGGATCGCGGCGTTGACGATTCCAATGTGGGGATCGAGGTCGAAGATGGTTCTCCAGACCAAGGCCGACGCAGTGGCGCTGAATACGATCGGCATGAAGATGATGGTCTTGAATGCGGTGGACCAGCGGATGCGCTCGGAGAGCACCCCGTACACCAGGCCGATGAATGTCACCACGAACGGAAAGACCAGCACCCAGATCACGTTGTTTCGGAAGGTGACCAGGATGCTCGAGGTCGAGAAGATCTCTTTGTAGTTGGCCAGGCCGACGTAATTGCTGGCGGTCGCATCGTAGAAGCTGTTCCGGGCGGTGGCCACCAGCGGATAAACCGTGATGGCCAGTAGGAAGATGGCGCCAGGAGCCAGGAAGGCCAGCGAGCCCAGATGGTCTCGCCAACCGCCACCGGGATTGCCGGCAGAGCTGACGGGCGCCGCTTTCGGCTTGGTGGTTGCTGACTGGGCGGTCAAGGTCGATGACGCATGGACTCGACGTCCAAACCGGCCGCGGACGCGCGCCCATCCGTCGGTGTTAGCCGCCGCCCAGAGACTCAGCGCGATTCTCGCTTTAAGGGTTAAAAGCCAGTCTTGTCCTGCGCTCGCCTAATGGCCCAAACCTGCTGTGGCTTGCGTATCCATGGTGGCCTCGATCGTGGGGAGGCTTGCCGGGTTCTTGAGGAAGTTGAGCATGTCCGTCCACAGCATCGGTTCCCATGTCCCCTGGAGGTCGTCAAGGCTGAATACGAAACCCGTCGCGTTGACGAGCGCATTGGCATCCTTCTGCGCAACAGGGTCGGGGTAGGCGCTCTGTGGAACGGTCTTGTTGGGCGAGGTGAAGCCGCCGGCGGTGGCCCAGATCGAGGCGCCCGTTGGCCCGGCGAGATACTTGATCAAAGCCTCTGATTGGGGCGTGTCCTTGAGCATGATCGCCACGTCGCCGCCACCCTGGACGGCGCCTTGGTTGGCGGCGTCGGCGGCCGGTGCTGGAAAGTCGAAGAAGTTGTAGCAGGGGGTCTTGGCGGGATCGGCGGTGCAGGTCGCGCCGCCGGTTCCGGTCGTGCCTGGCGCGTAGTTGGCAGAGTTGCCCGTGATCTCACCGGCAACAAAGTCGCCTTCGAAGACCATCGCCGCCTTCGGCTGCGATCCGGGCTTCGGGAAGACCTTGTCGACACACGCCGGGTAGGGGTTGGAAAGCGAGCCGTTAAGGCCGCCAAGAAGGTTTGAGGGCTGCCCCACCAGCTGCCCGAAGGTGGTGAAGGCCGTGGTCACCGTCGGGTCGGTCCACTTGGTGGCGTGGGTCGCCAGTGAGTTGTAAGCGGTCGCGCCGGCGGTCTTGAGGTAGATGTTCTGCCAGAAGTCCGCGACGGGCCAACCGATGTCCGTGCAGAGCGAGAACGGAGCGACGCCTGACGCCTTGATCGTGGCCGCATCCGAGATGACCTGCTCCCAGGTCGTGGGCGGAGTGGTAATGCCGGCCGCCGCAAACTCGGCGGGGTTGTACCAGATGGTGTTCTTGTTGGAGCCCTTGAACCACACGCCGTAGAGCTTGCCGTTGGCGGTCACCAGTTGGTTCCAGGCGTCACCGTAGTTGGCGGAAAGGCTGCCGACGATGCTCGTCAGATCCTTGATGGAGCCTTGCTTGGCGAGGGTCTGCACGGTGCCGGGGTCCGGCACGAGCGCGACGTCAGGCGGAGCGCCACCCTGGATCGCCGAGCCCAACGCGGTGCTGATGGTGCTGCCCTTGGACGTGTAGTTGACAGTCACCCCGGTCTGGGTCGTGAACGGCACCAACGACGCCTTGAAAGCCTGCTCCTCCCCGCTCGACCATTCGGCCCACAGGTTGATCGACCCGCCGATGTTCTGCCCGGTGGCTGGCGAGTTCGTTGCTGTACTCGTGCCGCCGCAGGCAGCGACCGCCAGAAGTATGCCCAGAGCAAGAGTGCTGGCTTTACGACCGATCATCAAGTGACCCCCCCAATTACGCCCTATATGTGCTCGATCCGATAACCCCGGATTCTAACGCGCGATTCGAATCGTGTCGATCTGCGAGTTCAGGAGTCGGTCCGGCGGCCCGATTAAGGGTGCTAGATTGGCCGGCTATGTCGAACACCTTCCCCGGGGGTTTTCTCTTTGGCGCGGCGGTCGGCGCGCATCAGGTCGAGGGCGGCAATACAAACAGCGACTGGTGGTGGTGGGAGCATCGCGAAGGGACGCTCTGCCGCGAGCCGTCAGGCGACGCGTGCGACTTCTACCACCGCTACGCCGACGACATCTCGCTGCTCGCCGACCTGGGCATGAACGCCTTTCGATTCGGCATCGAGTGGGCGCGCATCGAGCCGGCGGACGGTGAATTCTCGACCGCGCACCTCGACCACTATCGCCGGATACTGGACGCCTGCCATCGGAGTTCGGTGACCCCGATCGTCACCTTCCATCACTTCACCCTGCCGAAGTGGCTGCTCGACACAGGGGGCTTCGCGTCCGACCGGTTTCCGTCGCTGTTCGAGCGTTATTGCGATCGCGCCGCCTCCGCGCTTGGGGACGCGATCGGGATCGCCTGCACGCTGAACGAGCCGCAAGGATTGGGCCAAAGCGGATATCTGCTCGGCATCAACCCTCCAGGGCACACCGACGACAACGCTGGCGCGCAAGCCGCTGTCGACAACCTGCTCGAGGCGCACTCTGCAGGCGCGGCAGCGATCAGGGCTCACACGAGCGCGCCCGTCGGAGTGACTCTCGCGGTCCCCGACATCCAGTACGAGGATGGAGCTGAGGCAGGGAACACTTCGCTCGAGGTTGAGTCCCGCATCAACGACAGGTTCTTCGAGCTCGCACGCCGGGACGACTTCATCGGCGTCCAGACCTACACGCGCTTTCGCGTCGGGCCCGAGGGACCGCGAAGCCCTGGCCACGACTGGAGCGATTGGACGCGAGAGATCGAAGAGGCGGACGACACGACGCAGATGGGCTATGAGGACTACCCGCAGGCGCTCGGCGGCGCGATCAGGCGGGCCTGGAAGAGCACCGGTGGGATTCCGATCCTCGTGACCGAGAACGGGATTGCCACATCGATCGACGAGAAGAGGGTGGCGTTCATCGACGCCGCGCTCCACGAGGTGCAGTCGTGCCTGGCGGAGGGCATCGACGTGCGGGGATATCTCCACTGGTCGCTTCTCGACAACTTCGAGTGGGCGTTCGGCTACGGTCCGACCTTCGGACTGGTGGCTGTCGATCGCCACACGTTCGAGAGGCACCCGAAACCGAGCGCAGCATGGCTTGGGGCAGTGGCCCGGACTCGATCGCTGCCGGAGCGGGCTGGCCTCTGAGCCCGGTGCCCCGTGTGAAGGCATAAAGGGCACTAAAGGCTGGATCGAAGGGCGGTGATGCGACCGCTCTTGCCCGAATGGCCGCCGGGCGTCGGAAGGCCCACATATCCCTCATTCTTATGCAGAGGACATGCGCCCGCCTCTGGAATCAGCGTGGGGCCTTGGGGCCGTGCTTCGCGGCGTCGTCGCCGACATGCAGCACGCCTCGAGGGCAGACATCGTGTCGATATTCCTTTATGAGGAGTCGACCCACACTTACTACGCCCCCTTCGCCACCGGCCAGCCTCAGGAGAGCCTGCTCGATTCGCTGACCGACATGCGCGAGCAGCTCGCCCGCTATTCGAGCGACTTGAGCCAGGGCAAGGTACCTGATGACATCGCGGTGCACCACTACGGCTCCACGGTTTGGCTGACCGTGATGCGGCAGCGGCTGGTCGCGAGGGATGCGCCCGCCGAGATCGACAGCACGTTCATCAGGCGCTACCAAATCCAGGCGACGATCGGGCTGCCCCTGCTGACCGGCGACCGCTTCCTCGGCCTCATCTACCTGAACTACAGGGGTCGCGACCAGGCGCCGGACGGCGGGAAGCTGGCCGAGCTGGAACGGCGCGCGGCAAGTGCTGCGGCAGCGGTCGCCGCGGTGCTGGCCGCCGCGGAGCGCTCGGCGCTCGATGGGGTGGGCCGACTGGCGGCGCTCCTGACCGCGCCGGCATGGGCGGATCGCACCGACATCCAGGAGCTCCGGCGCCTGCTTTCGATTGCGCTGGCCGAGCTGCTCCTCGCCAGCGAGCTCGATGGCGCCGCCATCTACCAGTTCGCGGCACAGCGAACGAGCCTCGACCTGGTGACCGCCCACGCACCGGTGGCTGCGCCACCTCGGATCGAACGAACCGATCCCACCGCGTCGTGGCCCTCGGTGCTGATGGATGCGGTGACGTCATCGGTTGCCACCGCCGACCTGCATCCCGTCGCCACCTATGCGCTCGGAAATGAGCAGGAGCCGCACGGCTATCTAGTCGTCATGAGCCGCGACCGGCTCGCCACGGTTCGGCGCGCGCCGGCAACCGACCTCCTGCTCAGGGCCGGGGCCGAGCTGATCGGAAGCTCGCTGGCGAGCCAGCGGCTGATTGCAGAACTGGAGAACAGCAACCGCTTGCTCGGTGCCCTGGGCAACATGACCGCCGCGATGCTCAAGCCGGGTGGGTCGCGCCAGGACGTGCTCGAGGCGGTGGCTGCACACCTCACCGACGCGACGGTGCCGGAGTTCGACTTTCATTTCGCCAGCGTCTACCTGCTGGCGGATCAGGCCGACGGCACGATGGTCGTGAGTAAGGCGGCAGGGTCCGCGACCTCAGCCGCGGTCGACTCGGCTGAGCGGTCGGGGCGGGCTAACGCCCCTCTCCCTGCCCTCTCCCCCCATGGGGAGAGCGGCGGCGGGCGTCGCGCACGGGTGCCGCGGTGGGTCCTCGAGGAGGAGCGAGAGCTGGCGCCCGGCGACGTGCTCGTCCACGTCGCCCGAACCTGGGAGGTGGCGGTGGTCGGTCCGAAGCCGCCGGGCGGCAAGACCGACCGGGCCGACGTCGTGGCCGGCACCCTCCCGGCGCACGCGGCCTGGACCGACGTGCCGGTAGTCCGCAGCGATGGCACGGTCTTGGGTTACGTGGCCGCCTGCCTCATTGGCGCGAGCGCCGATACCCGGGCGGCGTTGTCGGGCGAGCCGCCGTTCACTCTCGCGGGCGAGGTATTCGAAAGGAGCGGGCATGGCGATCTCATCCGGATTTTCCTGCCTTTCGGCTCGGACCTCAACCGCCGTGCGACTGGAGTGCTTGAGGTCGGCTACCACCGCACGCACGACCGCAGGCCTGACTGGGGTCAGATCGAGGCTTTGCGCGCGGCGGCCGCGCAGGTGGCGGTGGCCGTCGAGACGGCGCGGCTCTACGAAGAAGCGCGGCGCCATGGCGACGAGCTCGAGCTGAGCGCAGATGTCAGCCGTGCCATCGCCTCCTCGATCGATCTCGACCAGACGCTGCGCCTGGTGGCACAGGGTCTGGCACGTCTGGTCGACGCGTCGTTCTGTCAGATCGCGCTGTACGAAGAGGACCGCGAGGGATGGTTCGGCGCCGCCGCGTCGGACCAGGAGGAGCTGTGGCGGCGCCAGCACGGCGAACGGTCTGAGCCGTCGTTCTTGTTCGACGTGCTCGATCACGGCGAACCGCTGGTGGTGGTGGACGCCAGCGCGAACGACAGGGTCGGCTCTGCCTACGTCAAGGCGTTTGGCGTTCGGTCACTGCTGGCTCTTCCTCTGATCGCCGACGGCCAGCCGATCGGCGCCGCCGTACTTGCCGAACGCGCCCATCTGCGCACGTTCACGCCAGAGGAGGTCGAGCGTGTTCAGGGGCTCGCCCTCGGCGCTGCAGTTGCGATCAAGAACGCACGCCTGCACGCGCTCGCAGAAGAGGAGCGGCATCTGCAGAAGGATTTCGTCCTCGTTGGCTTTGGTCAGTGGGGCCAGAAGGCGTACGGGCACCTGCAGACGTTGAAGCAGTTCTTCAACTTCCGAATCCACGTGGTGGAGCAGGACCTGCCTGGTGCTCGCGAGCGATTGGCGGCGCGCGAGGAGGAGGTTCGCACGTACGGCGACGCCTTTTATTGGGACGGCGCGTCGTTGCCTGCGCACGAGCAGCTGCAGCGGGAGCTCGAGTCCAGCTCATACGTCATCACTTACATCGCGACCCCGGCCGCGACTCATCTGCCCACGCTCGCGCTCTACTACGACCTCAGCGACGTCGTGTTGATCGAGAAGCCGCTGGGCGCGCCGCCCGAGGACTACCGCGAATTTCTCGACCACGCGACGGGCGGCGTTGAGATCGTGGCTGCCGACCACTACTACTTCAAGCTCGAGGTGCGGTTGTTGCAGATGCTGCTGACGGAGGAGAGGACGCTGCGCGATTTCCTCGACAACGTGGAGGAGATTCGCATCGAGATCCTGGAGGAGCAGCCAATGGTCGGGGCGGCCGCCGATATCGGCGTGATCGCCGACCTGATTCCACACGCGTTCGCGATCATCTCGCTGCTCACGCCGATCGATCGGATCCACCTCGATGAGGAACGGCCTCTGTCGGTTGGTCGCCATGAAGGGCTGACGGGTCGGCGCGAGAGCTATGCGCGTGTCAACTCCACGTTCCAGAACCGGGGGCGATCGGTGCGGTTGATCATCGACGTGGGCAAGGGTGCGGAGAACGCCAAGTGGATCAAGTTGAGCGGTGAGCGGCGCGCGGGGGGACGGAGCCCCAGCTACAAGTTCGATTTCGGGCGCGGCGAGGCGATCGATGGGACGCAAGCGACGGTGCGGGCCGCAGTCCGCAGGATTCGCGAGCCGGGAGTGCCCGACAACGCGCACCTCAACATGCTGCGGCACGTGATCGAGAAGCGGCACCCGGCAGTGGGCATCCTTTCAATCCGCGAAGCCATACGCGCCAACCAGAGGGTGCGAGAACTGGAGGCAGTGGCGGTGGACCTGCTAGCGCGGGGCGAGGTGACGGGCTACGCGCTCGGCACGCGGCCGGCCTTCGATGCGAAACGTCCGGTTGGAACGTCGCCGAGCATTACCCGCTAGCACGGTGGGTTGGCCAGGGTCCCCCCCGTATGACTTTGTCTTTGCTCGCCTTTTAATCGTGGCGGGGGGGTCATAGTCCGTAATTAATCCAATCCAATAACCGGAAAGAGAGCCTTTTAGCGGTGGTGCGACTTCTGGATTGCTCTTTCGTACACCGACAGGTAGCCGTTTGCCATTTGTTTTGGGCCAAACCTTTCTGTCGCACGCTTCACGCACCGCCGTAGGTCGATCTCGCCGATGCGGCCGTATGCCTCGACCAGGCCGTCGGTGTCTTCCGCCAGCCAGCCGGTGACCCCCGGCTCGACTATCTCGCTCGCCGCGCCGCGCGCCATCGCGATGACCGGAGTTCCGCTCACCATCGCCTCTACCATGGCGAGGCCGAACGGCTCCTCCCACTGGATCGGGAAGATCATCGCCCTCGCCTTGGCGAGCAACCGCGCCTTCTCGACGCCCACCACGTTCTCGTGCCACTTCACGAGCGCACCGATATGGGGCCTGATCTCCTTGTCGAAATAAGCCTGGGAGTCTGGGTCGACCTTGCCCGCCAGAACCAACCGCGTTCCCACCCGCCGCGCCACCTCGATGGCAATGTGCTGGCCCTTGCTTGGGCTGATCCGCGCCAGCTGCAAGAGGTAGTCCCCTTTCTCCTCGGGGCCGAGGGGGTGATACTCCGCGGGGTCGACTGCGTTGTGCACCACCCGGCGCCACTTGACGCCCGCCACCTGAGCCTGCTGCGAGCGGCTTATGGCGACAAGATGAACCCGGCTGTCGACCTCTCTCAGGAAGTCTCCCTCGGCCTCAGTCAGGGAGCCATGGAGCGTGGCGACGACCGGGGTGTCCAGCCCGCTGGTGGCCGCGACCAGGATGCCGGGTAGCCCCGAGTGGTCGTGGACGACGTCGAACGCCCTGCGGCGCACGACGTGGTAGGCACGATCGAGGAACAGGCACTCCCGGGCCTGCTGGTCTCGCGTCCCTAGCTGGGGCGTCCAGCTATGAGGAGCCACCGCGATCGTCTCAAAAGACCCTTTCGACCCCTGCTGGCCGATCACGGCCACCTCATGGCCCCTGGCCCGCAGCTCCCGCGCCAAGTTGTAAGCCATGAGCTCGATTCCCCCGTAACCCACGGGAGGAACGGGATACCAGGGACTGACGATCATGGCTATGCGGCGGGGTTTCATTTGGTTGGAACTTCCCAGGAGGTCGTGCCTACCCTAGGCACAGGACTCCCGGCCCTCTTACAGGGCCGCCCAAGGGGGTGTGCCATTGACCACCTCCAGACCTGCCGGGGTGTCGGATTCGACGGTGCACGAGCCGTCTGCGGCCCTCTTGACGCTGAGTCCGAAACGGTATGGACCCACCTGCAGGTCCTCGATGGTGAGGTTCGGGCACCACGGCGGCAGGGCCGGGTTGACGTACAGCCGGCCTGACGGCATGTCAGGCTCCAGGCCCAGGAGGATGCGAACCATCTGCACGACCGCGCCCGCCGCCCAGGCCTGGGGTACGTTGGCCATGCGATACGGGACGGGAACGCCGAGCTCTTCTCGCGGCAGCCCCGAGAAGAGCTCGGGCATCTGGATGTCCTCGAAGCACATAACAGCGGCCAGCAGGCCGTCGAGCAGGCGCCAGGCGTGCTCGTTCATGCCGTAGCGGCGAAGCCCCGCCGCGGCAATCACCGTGTCGTGCGGCCAGACAGACCCGCACTGATACGAATGCGGGTCATACGACGGGTGTTGTTCGGACAACGTGCGCAGGCCCCAACCGCTGAACATATCGCGCTGAAGCAGGCGCTCGCCGGCCAGACGGCCGCGCTGGGGGTCGAGGATGCCCATCCACAGGCATTGACCTGGGTTCGAGGTCACCGTGCCGACCGCGCGCTTCTTACCGTCGATGCAGAAAGCAAGCTCGCCTTTGGCTTCAAGCCAGAACTTTTCCTGGAAGCTCGTCTTGAGGGCCACGGCCTCAGACCTCAGACGCGAGGCGCGCTCGCCGTCTCCCCATGCCTCGAACAGCGGCGCCATCTGTACCTTGGCCCCATAAACATATGCCTGCATCTCGCACGTGCCGATCGGGAGCTCGGGAAAAACACCCGCCTCGTCGAGCACCCCATCGTGCGCGTCGCGCCAGGCCTGGTTTCGGTAGCCCTTCGGCGACCGCGGTGCGTACTCCTGGAATCCATCCCCGTCGCGATCACCGTGATGATCGATCCAGTCCAGGCAGCCTTCAGCCACGCGCTTGAAGGGCGCGAGCGCCGCCGCGTCGCCGAGCCAGCGATGGTGCTCCGCGAGGAGCAGCAGGTAGAGAGGAGTGGCGTCCGCCGTCCCGTAGTACGGGCGGTGCGGCACAAGGCCGAAATGAGCCCACTCGCCAACACGAAGCTCATGCGGGATCTTGCCCGGCTCCATATCGCGAACCGGGTCGTCAGCATCGGCCTGCCATTTCGCCAGGCTCGCCAATGTTCCGCTGGCCACCGATGAGTCGGCGATGATCGCCTGCATCGAGGCAATCAGCGAATCGCGGCCGAACAGCGCCATGAACCAGGGCAGCCCGGCCGCAGGCATCCAGTGGTCGGATGTGTCGCCGAGGTCATGCAGGCGCAGCGCGGCGAGGTCCTCAATGGCCCTCTCATAAGCGAACTCGAGACGGATGTCGGCAGGCTTGACCCGGGTGACGGAGCCCTGCCAGCTGCGGGCCTGGACCTGCGGCTCGTCCTGGCCCTCGACCTCGAACTCGCAGCGCCTGGCCACCTCGGGCAGCGGACCGTCGCTCGTGAGGAGGTCGTACTGCAGGCAAACCCGCCAATCCACGCCCGGAGTGAGCTCAACCGGGAAGCGCAGTGATCCGTTCGCGTAGCTGACGCCGGCCTTGTCCGTGAGCGTACGGACCACGCAGCGCCTGACGAAGTCGTCGTGCCTGTAGTTAGCCTCAAGCCGGTTGGGGCTCAGCCACATCGTGTTCAAGTCGGCGCGTCGCTGCCATTGCTTGAAGCGCACCTCGAACAGGTCCGCGAAGTCACTTTCGAGGGCGATCTCGAGCAGCAGGGTGAGCGACGTGCGTCCGTACGTGTGCAGAACGAGGTCCTCGTGGAGGCGGTTGGAGCTGAGCAACCTGTCGACGGTGACCGCCACGCGCGCCCCACGCATGTCGCCCGCGGCTCCGGCGACGTCGTCCGCAATGAGATGCCAGCGCGCGTGCCGGTATGAGAGCCGCACCGAGGCGACAGATTCCGGGCGACGGCCGTTGAGCCTCAGCTCGTGACGGGAGACAAAGCGTGTGTCAGCAGAGTACAGGCCGCGCTCGCCTGCTTCGAGCGGCACCGAGCAGTACTGGTCGGTGACCATGAATGTGGCCCCGTAATTGATCTTTACGGTCGGGTTGGGATGGACCGATGAGATGAGCGTTCGCCATGGCGCCTGGCGCTCGTCGCCGTCCTGACCGGTGGCGGCGGCCGCGGCCGGCTTGGTGCGTTTGGTGCGATTCGGTGTCTTGGCCACGTCCGCTTTTTACGTTACAGATTCGCTCCAGGCCGCATAGTATCTGGGACATGACCGACATCAAATCGACCAAGCTGTTCCAAGACTTGCCTGACGGGGAGATCAAGAAGATCGAGCGCCAGCTGAAGGCGGTTCAGCACCCTGCCGGCCACGAGATAGTGGTCAGGGGAGATGGCGGAGTCGGTTTCATGATCATCACGGACGGCACCGTGACGGTGACCACTGTCAATGGCAAGAAGCGCCAGCTCGGGCCTGGCGATTCCTTTGGCGAGATGGCGCTGCTCGATCACGCCGGCCGCAGTGCGACGGTGAAGGCTGACACGACGGTGTCGCTGCAGACGATCCCCGAGTGGGGCTTCAAGTCGTTCCTGGCCGAGCACCCAGAGGTGGCGTTCCGCCTCATGCAGGTGCTGAGCCAGCGGGTCCGCCAGGCCGAGGGCGAATAGCAGCCCTAGACCGGGTCTAGCACTACCAGCGGCAGCTGTCGAGCCGAGGTCAGATGACCGGCCAGATGGCCGGCCGTGGCATCCTGCTCCTCACGAGCAAGGGCGCCCGTTCTGGACAGCCCCGCACTGCGGTGCTCGGCTATGGGCGGCACGGCGACCGCTACGTCGTCATCGCCTCGAACAACGGTGCTTCCAGGGCCCCGGCCTGGTACCACAACCTGCTGAGCCATCCCGAAGCCACGGTGGAGGTTGGCCCCGACACGTTCGAAGTCCGCGCTACGACCGCGAAACCTGAGGAGCGCGACGAGCTGGCCAAGACGGTGCCCTACCTCGAGAGCCAGCACAAGCTGACGGGTCGCCCTGAAGTCGGCGATCAGCTGCTTGTTGAAAGCGGTTCATGTCGGCGGGGATCTAGGGTGGCTTGGCTTCGCTCACGTGTTGAGCATTGGTCCGTGGGGTAATTGCTAGTTCCACCCCTCTAGCCCCTTCGGTCCACCTATCCGGCAAGCGGGAGGACGCTTCATCCAATAAGCGCCGCGTACAGAGCCTCTTGGCGCCGTTCGGCCCGGCTGTAAGCCGTGGTCGCGATCGGATTCGGCTCGAAGCTGCGTCCCTCTCCCGGGTCCAAGTCCTGGGCCCTGGCCAGGCCCAGCGCTTCCAGCGCGAATATCGCCGCGCCGCGGCTTGACGCTTCTTTTGGGCCTCCGGCGCCCACCGCCCGCCCGATCGCGTCCGCCATCATCTGCATCCAGGCGGGCGAACTCAGGATGGCGGCGCCGCTTGCGACCAGGCGTGATGTGCCGGGAGCGACCTCGTCCAGCCGTCGGTTGATCCGCGAGCACTCGATCGCCACCGCCTCGAGGCCTGCCCGCGCGATGTCCTCGGGCTGCGTCGCCGACGTCAGACCCGAGATCGCGCCAAATGCGTGGGGCGCGTAGCCGAGGCTTCTCTCGCCGGCCAGGTGCGGGAGAAAGGTCAGACCGTGGGCTGTGGGCTCCATTCGCTGCAACCTGGCCTCGAGGCCGCCGCGATCCAGCCGTAGCGTCTGCAGCAGCCAGGCGTGCAGGTTGCCGCCGTTGCTCAGCGCGCCACCGGTGAGGAGCCTGTCCGCGTCGAGGCGGTAGCACCAGAGACCAGGCGGCAGCTTGCCGCGGGGAGGCCGGTGCATAAGACGCATCGCGCCCGAGGTGCCGATGGTCAAGGAGCGGCGGTCGGGCGTGATGCATCCACTGCCGAGATTCGCCAGCGCTCCGTCGCCGACAGCGAGCAGCCAGGGCACGCCGGCCAGCGCGGGCCACCGCCGAGCGTACGTACTCGCCAGGCCTTGCTCCATCCGGCCGATCGGCGGGAGGTCGCTTGGAGTGATGTCCAGCTCCCTGAGCAGCTCTGCGTCCCAAACGCAATCGTCGAGCCGGAACAGGCCGGTGGCCGAAGCCATCGAAAGGCTCGTGCCGAGCCTGCCGAAGAGCCTCCAGTAGAGGAGGTCGCCGACGCTGAGCCAGCGCACATCCTTTTTCCAGAGGCCGGGCTGGACCGTCTTGAGCCACGCCAGCTTGGACGGCCAGTAGCTCGGGTGGATCGGACAACCCGTGCGCTGCCGGATCTGCTCGGCATCCAGACGCTTGTGCAGCTTCGTTGTGGCCTCGGCGCTGCGGCTGTCGGACCAGAGATAGACAGGTGTAAGGGCCTGCGCCGCAGCGTCGACGCCGACGAGCCCGTGCCAGAACGTGGACAGGCCGACGGCGACTATCCGCGTGGCGTTGCTCTCGCCAGCGAGCTCGAGAACCTCGCCGACCGCTCGCGAGACCAGCGCCATCAGTCCGTCGGCGTCGACCTCTGCCGTCCCGTCTGGAAGGACGCGCGCCACATGAGGGATATGGACTTCAGCACCTGGAACCGGGCGGGCCTCGAGGTCGTGGAGGATGGCCCTGACCGATGAGCTGCCCACGTCGATTGCAACCACGTACGAGCCGGCTGCCATGGCTCTTATCCGCGGCCGGGCATCGCCAACGGCACCGACGTCTTGCCCAACGCCTGGAACCACGTCGGCACGTCCGGCTGAGGATCGGGAACCTTATCGACAGTCATCCAGCTCGTGCCATGCCACCTCAGCGCCTTCACTCCCGTCCTCTCCCTATCCAATCATCTGCCTACTCGCGCTGTGCTAATGCGAACAGTTACTTTTGGCGCCGCTGCGGGTTAGCCTACTGGCGCTCCGATATGGCTGACAAGAAGAACGGCCCGGCAAAACCTACAAAGCACGCCCGGTCGCCGAAACAGCTCGAGAAGAAGAAGTACGAGAAGGAGCTTCGACGGCTCCAGGTCGAGCTTGTGAAGCTCGAGGATTGGATCCGCCACCACAACCTACGCGTGGTGGTGGTATTCGAGGGTCGGGACACCGCCGGCAAGGGCGGCGTAATCAAACGTATGACGGCGCTGCTCAACCCTCGCTTCTGCCGGGTCGTGGCCCTTACCGCCCCGACGGAGAGAGAGCGAACACAGTGGTACTTCCAGCGGTACGTGGAACACCTGCCAGCGGCCGGCGAGATGGTCCTGTTCGATCGGAGCTGGTACAACCGTGCGGGCGTCGAACGCGTCATGGGCTTCTGCACCGACGAGGAGTACAAGGAATTCAAGCGTGCGTGCCCCGAGTTCGAGCGGATGCTCGTGAGGTCCGGCACCATCCTCATCAAGTACTGGCTGTCAGTGAGCGACGATGAGCAGGAGCGCCGGTTCAGGGCGCGCATCAAGGACCCGAGCAAGCGATGGAAGCTGAGCCTGATGGACCTGCAGGCTCGCGCGCGTTGGGTCGACTATTCCGAGGCCAAGGACAAGATGTTCAAGTTCAGCGATATCAAAGAAGCGCCGTGGCACGTCGTCGAGACGGACAACAGACGCGCGGCGCATCTGAACCTGATCACGCACTTCCTCAAGCAGATCCCGTACAGCGACGTGCCGCGCGACGAGTCGTTCAAACTACCGGCCCGACAGAAGCGCAAGTACAGCCGGCCGCCGCGGACTTCCATGCGGATGGTGCCCGTCCGGTACGAGGTGATCTGACTTGCGTCACGACTCAGTGAGGATGCGGGCGACTGCGTCCAGGTAGCGCGAATCGCCCGCGCGCTGGCGGGTGATCCAGTACTCGGCGCCCCAAAAGATGTAGGCGTCCAACTCGAAGGCAGCTTCTCGAGCCCAGCCGATGCATCGGGTGTAGTTCTCGATGACCAGCTCGGGCGTACAGCTGTACATCGAGCGGCCTGCTGGGCTCGGCGGCACCGTCACCGCCTCCCACGGCTCGGCTTGCCCCTCGGAGATCATCAACCGCTTTCCATGACTGCGAGCCCAGGCGAACAGGTCCCGCCGCCTTCGCTGATTTCCCCTGGCGTCCTCGCCATGGAGGTAGAGCGTGGTGGCGCCCAGGCTCAGCAGGGCGTGGCACGGGTAATAATCGATGCCCACCACGTCGGCGAGTCGCTGCGCAACCGAGAGCGAGTCGCCCTGGTCCCTTGTGCTCCACCACTGCTGCAGCCGCACGGGCGTCGACGTGGGCAGAAAGCCGTTCATCAGAATCGGCCTGGTCGGATCGGTCTTCCTGACCGCTTCGACCTCCGTCTTGACGAAGTCGGCGGACAAACGCCACGAGTGCTCAACGCCAAGGGGGTCGACGGCCTCGTGCTCGACCTGCCAGGCGACGATCGCGGGCCTGCCCCTGTAGCGCTCGATGATTCGAGTGACAAAGGCAAGCGCCGCGGCGAGAAGCGCCTGATGCGTTTCCGGCCTCACGAGAGTGCCCTCTCGCAAAGGCGCTTCGAGGTGATGGGCAGGGACGAAGAACTCGGGGTAGCCGAAGGTTTTCAACGGGCCGACGCAGAGGACTATCCGTTTGCCCGCCTTCTCCGCCATGTCGACTTGCCAATCGAGCTCGCTCGGATCGAGCTCACCGGTCGCGAGCTCAATGCGATTCCAATAGGCGCCCAAGCGGATCAGCGTGAACGGGTAGGTGAGGATCTGTTCCAACGTCGTCCGCGCATCGAGGCCGAGCGCGTCGACCTGCGGAGATCGAAAGCTGACGCCAAGCTCTGTCTGGTGTCGAGCCGCGACCGCCGCATCGCGCCAGCGATCGGTCGACGGCGCGGCGGCTCGCCGCAGACTTAGCTCGGAGACGATCGGCAGGGCAAGTCGAGTAGCCAGAGCAGCCATCCTAGCTCGGCGCAATACTCTGTCCGATGGGCGACTGCTGCACGCCGAGGGGTTACCGGCAGATCTTCAGCGAGCGCGGCGCGCGGGCGCAGGCGCGCGATTACCGCCGCAAAGGCCTGGACGCCACCTCGCGCCGGATCGTCGACCTGCTGAAGGAGCGCGGGGTCGAAGGTTTGACCTTGCTGGAGATCGGGGGCGGCATCGGCGCGATCCAGATCGAGCTTTTGAAGGCTGGCGCAAGCCGCGCCGTCAGCGTGGAGCTAACCCCCACCTACGAGGCGAGCGCCGCCGAGCTCCTGCGCGAGGCCGGGCTGGAGGATCGGGTCGAGCGCAGGGTGATGGACTTCGTCGATGCCGGCGCCCAGGTCGCCGGCGCCGACATCGTCGTGATGAACCGGGTTGTGTGCTGCTATCCGGACCTGCCTCGCCTCGAAGGCGCGGCAGCAGAGCACGCGCTTCGCACCCTGGTCATGAGCTTTCCGAAGGAACGATGGTGGACGAGGGCAGTGATCTGGACGGCAAACGCCGGCATGGCCCTGACTCGGCGCCAGTTCCGCCTGTTCCTGCACCCGGTGGCCCAGATCTGGGCGACGGCCGAGTCGCGCGGCCTCGAACGGTCGGTCAGCCGCCCCGGAATGTTGTGGGAGATAGCCGCGATGGAGCGATCAGCGCCGCAGCCGGCTCCCGTCTAGGGCAAGAATCGCGCCGTTCCAGGCGTCGTCACCTGTGCAAATGCAGCACCTTTCCCACGGAGCGATCGGGATCGGTTTGGCTCTGGTCGCAGCCCTCGTCCCGGCGGGTCGAGCCGGACCAGTGGCCGCAGCCGTGGTTCCGAACACGACCTGCCACGTCTTCCCTACCAACAACATCTGGAACGCGGATATCTCGACGCTGCCGGTCAACTCACACAGCGCCGCGTGGCTGGCATCGGCCCAGGCCTCGACCACCAACCTGCATCCTGACTTCGGCGGGCCTCCATACGGGATCCCGTTCAACGTGGTTCATAGCAGCCATTCGACCGCCAATTTCACCTTCCAGTACTGGGATGAGAGCGACCCGGCGGTGGCCAGCCCTCAGCCTCAAGGCCCGTACCCGTCTGGCAGCGACCTCAAGGTCGAAGACCCAACCGACAGCCACCTGCTGACCATCGACCAGGACACCTGCAAGCTCTACGAAACAGGCGGCACCAACTACAACGGCCCCCAGACGGCCTGGTCAGGGGCGATATTCGACCTGGGCTCCAACCAGCTGCGGCCGGCCGGCTGGACGTCAGCCGATGCCGCCGGCCTGCCCATCTTTCCGGGATTGGTCCGGCTTGACGAGGTCCAGGCGGGGCTCGTCACCCACGCCCTCCGATTCACGGTCCAGCAAAGCGATACGAGCTACCTGTGGCCCGCGCGCCACCAAGCGGGGTCGGCGAGCAATCCGAACCTGCCACCGATGGGAGCGCGCTTTCGCCTAAAGGCGAGCTTTTCGATTTCAGGGTTTGGGCACGAGGCGCAAGTCGTGCTGACGGCGATGAAGCACTACGGCCTGATCGTGGCCGACAACGGATCTAACTGGTTCTTCCAGGGCACCATGGACGCGGGCTGGAATGCAGGG
>Ga0307374_10000296_pt1 | contig 95629 bp, 77 predicted proteins | sample OX3MG_FD_202532 | JGI IMG/M metagenome (GOLD analysis project Ga0307374, IMG submission 202532) | Soil microbial communities from Risofladan, Vaasa, Finland - OX-3 | ecosystem: Environmental > Terrestrial > Soil > Coastal area > Acid sulfate soil | place: Finland: Risofladan, Vaasa | collected...
GCCCGCGATCTCAGCCTCGCGCTGCTCCCGCTCAGGGGCCGGCATCGTCCGCAAGCTCACGCTCATAGCAGGAACCCTAGACTAGAACGACTGTAGAACTAAGTTATTTTAGCTTCTCCACTAAGCCGGTGATGGGCTCGGTCGCGGGCAGCCGCGACACGTGCCACGGAGATGGCGTCCGCGTGCCGGGCCGGTTCACTGGCTCCACCCTCGGCTGGCCCGGCCTGGGCGACGTCGAGCCACAGAGCGACATGGCTGCCGAGTTCGCTGATGAAGCGCCCCCGGTAGCGGCGCGCTGCCAGCGGGCTGCACGTGCAGCTGGTCCAGGCGTGGCACGGGCACGGGGACATGCCGGCGATGAGGGTGAACGCCGCCGGGAACCGCGTGGTCACGCCAGCTCGGGCGACCACGATCTCGCCGTCCTGCAGGGGCTGGCGCAGCATCCCCAGTACGCTGCGGCTGAATTCGGGGACATCCCCGAGGAACAGCACACCCCGGTGCGCCAGCGCAGCCTCTCCCGGCCGCATCACCCCGGACCCGCCCCCGCCCATCCTGGCCGGGGTGATGGTGTGATGCGGGGCACGCAACGGCGGCCGGGTGATCAGCGCGTGCCCCGGTCCCAGCAGCCCCGCCGCCGAGTAGACAGCGGCCACCTCCATCATCTCCTCGCGCTGCAGCGGGGGCATCAGCGCCGCGGCGGCGGCGGCGAGGGCCGGGACCGGCGCACCGGGCGGGCCGGTCAGGCACAAGTGGTGGCCGCCTGCGGCGCTGGCCTCCAGCGCGAGCCGCAGCACCGGCGGGACAGCGAGCTGGTCCAGGCCGATCTCCGGGTACACATCCGGGAACGGTGCCGCCGTGACGGGACCGGTGCCGGGACGCGCGGGGAGCGAGTTTCCGCGCAGCCAGGAAACGACGGCGCGCAGGGACCGGGCGGGGATCGCGGTCACGCCGGGCACCGCGACGGCCTCGGCCGCGTTCTGTTCCGGGACAACCGCCCGGGTGCAGCCGACCCGCGCGGCCGCGAGCACAGCGGGCAGCACGCCGCGAACCGGGCGCAGGGTGCCATCCAGGCCGAGCTCACCGTAGAACAGGCAGCCGGCCGGCACACCGGCCACCGCGCCGGTCGCGGTGAGCACCGCGACCGCGATCGCCAGGTCCAGGCCAGTGCCGTGCTTCGGCAGCCCCAGGGGCTGCAGGGTCACCGTGACGCCACGATCAGGCCAGGGCAGGCCGCTGTTCAAGGTCGCGGCGCGGACCCGGTCCCGGGTCTCCCGCACGCTGATCTCCGGAAGACCTTGGATGCTGAACGCCGCAGCGCCGTCACTGACCCCGGCATCAGCCTGGACCAGGTGGCCCTCAGCACCGATCACGGCTGCGCCGCACGCGATCCAGGTCCCAGGGCTCAGCCAGGGTGGTGAATTCGTCATGATCATGTGCTCCTTCCAGCAGGGCACCCGCCAGCCGGGCGCGGCCAGCGGGCTTGGGAAATAGACGGGAAAAGAGGAAGGGCCGCCAGCACGACTGCTGGCGGCCCTTCCTCGCGGGCGGGATGTCAGGCTGCGGCCTGCCCCGTGCCGCAACCGGTATCGCCGGGACGCGTGCCCTCCCCACCCGGATCGGCGTCACCGGTGACGTCCTCACCGTCCGGACCTGGTTCCTCAGCTGGGCTAGCGGAGCCGTCCTCATCGGCCAGCGACGCGGTGGGCGGCGTGTCGCCGGTGTAGGGAACGTCATCAACGAGACACTCCTCAATGATCGAAAGCTGGTAGCCGGCGCTGGCGAGGAAGGCCAGGTAGCGCCCGGCGTCCCGGCGGGGGCAGGGCGCGTACCGGTCGGTGCGCCAGGTGTTCTTACCGTCGCCCTCGCTCATGGCCTGCTCATACGCTGTGACGAGCGGGCCGAGCATGAGCAGTGGCAGTCGGCTCGTTGCGGTCGTCTCGCAGATGTCGAGCAGTCGCCCGGCGCGCTGTCCGGTGATCTCGCTCGGGCGGGCTGCCGGCGGGCGGGTCGGGTAGCGCATCCGGGGCGGCCGTCCCGGCGCTGCCCGCGGCGCCCGGCCGCAGGAGCAGGCTGCGGACGGCATGGCCGTTGTCGGCGGGGCTGGTGCAGTAGTACACCGGGTGCAGCCGGTTCCAGGCCGGGAAGAACACTCCCCGGCCGGGGCAGGTGGCGTGGGCTTCGGGGGTGAGGTCCTCGCCGTCGTGGGTCAGGGCGGTAAGCCGGACAGCGCCTTCGGGCAGGTCGGTCGTGACCGGGATCCCGGCGGCTTCGAGTTCGCCGCGCAACCGCTCGTGCGCGGCGGCCTCGGCGCGGTCCTGGCGGATCCGCTCGGCGACGTATTCGACGGTGTACCCGTGGCGCAGGGCAGTCACGATCTGCTCAACTGCGGCTGGATCGCCGTCGAATTCGGCCAGCAGGGCTAGCTGGTCGAGGGTCAGCTGGGCGGCCAGGTCCCCGGCCGCGTCCCGGGTCTGCGCGGAGATAGCACCTGCGGCCAGCGCGGTCTTGATCTCCTCAGCCTTCCGGCCCGTGGTCTTCCGCAGCCGGGTGCGGGTCGCGCCGGCCTCGTGGGCGGCGAACAGCGCGGCGGCCTCCTCGACCGGGGCGAAGTTCCGGCGGTAGGTGTCGCTGTTGGCCAGCCTCCGGGGTTCGGTCAGGGACGGGGCTGGTTCCAGTGCCGGGCTTCTCGTCGGGTGAGCTGTCCGTGGGGACGTTGGGAAGATCGTTCATCGGGGTTTTCTCCTAACGGCAGTGAGATGGATGGGGACATAGGCGGGGATGCCGCCGCACGGGTTGAGGCCCGTGCGGCGTGGGCTGTCAGGCCGGCTCGCAGCCGACGGGGCGGGGACAGCAGAGCGCAGTGCCGTCGAGGGTGACGGTCAGCGCGTCGTGGTCAGCGGCGGTCTTCGTGCAGATCTCGATCAGCAGGCCAGTGCCGTCCGGGGCCTGGCGGACGTACACCGCGGTGTCACCCGCGTCGACGCAGGCGACCGGCCAGCCGAGCGCCGTCTCAGTCGCACTGACCTCGATGTCGCGGGCCCGCACCATGGGCCGGCCGGTGCGGGCCAGGATCAGCGCGATGTCCGCGAGGGCGGCGTCACCGGGATCGGCCGCGGTCAGCAGGGCGTGGATGTCGTTCAGCGCCGCGGTGTCGCTGTAGGCCGGCGGGGTGCGGCGCCGCAGCGGCGTGACGGTTCCATCAGGCATGGCATCCTCCAAATTGGGCGTGACGGAAAAAGGCTCCCCTCCGCGCTGCCGCGGAGGGGAGCCTGTGGGAATGGGGGGTTAGAGGGCGGCAGCGAGGTCGAGGGCGCGCAGGGCGAGGGACTCCATCTCGTGCGCGGCGTCGGCGTCGGTGAGGGTCTGGGCGACGCTGGTGACCGCCTGCATCACCCCGCCCGCGGTCAGCTGCCCGCCGCGGATGAAATGACCCAGGATGCCGGCCTGCTGGGCGTCGGTGAACCGCAGCCGTGCCGACACGGTGCGGATGGTCTCCTGCGGGTCGGGGACCGGGTGCCCGGCGTCCTTCTCGATCGCCTGGACGGCGCGCTGGACGTAGCCGGGGTCCAGGAACGTGGTGACGGCGTCGGTGGTCTTGGCGGTGATCAGGGCGAGGGTCTTGTCCAGGGTGCTGCCCGACCACGTGACCACGCCCTCCTCGTGGCGCTCACCGAGGTGCACGGCGCGCATCGCGTCCTTGGTGATCGTCAGCCCGTTGTCGCACACCTGCACCACCAGCCGCGGGGTTAGGGTGAACGCGCCGCAACCGGTCTCGCTGTTGGTGAGGACGAAGCCGGAGAAGACGACCGGGTTGTCCGCGCCGGCGGCGCCGGTGAACGGGCTGCGGTACCCGGCCAGCATCGCCGGGGCCAGCGCGGCGACCTGCTCGCAGACGACGCGGACGTACATCCGCCGCTGGGTCAGGTCACAGCCGTCGATCCGCACCGGGTACCCGGACTGGCGGACGCCGTCGAGGGCGGCCAGCAGGACGTCCAGGTTGTCGATGATCTTGTAGCCGTCGGACAGAAACGCGCGCACTATTCCGCCGCCGCCTTCGCCGCGCAGGCAGCGGAGCAGGAAGCGGCGGTCATCGCCGGCCAGCCAGCCGTTCACGTTCGCGTCGTAGAGGCCGGGCTTCTGCTCGCGCATCTTCCGCAGGTAGGCGGCGGGGATGCCCAGCTTGTCCGCGATCCCCTGATCACAGACATCGGTCGGGGCGTACGCCCCGTCGGTCATGGTCACGCCGTCCATGCCGAGGACCGGCGCGGTCCCCTCCACCACCAGTCGCGCACCGACGGCGTGGACTGCTGTGGCGGGGGCGACGATGTCGAGCTTGCGAGCCTGCTGGTCACGCAGCAGGGCGGCGAGATCCTCCAGGGTGGCGTTGCGGGCACCCGGCGCCGGCGGGGCCGCGGAGGTATCCAGGGTCATGGGGGCTGTCCTTCCGCAGAGGGATGAGGCCGTCCGGGCGGCGGAGGGCCTCCCGGCGGTCAGGGCAGCAAGGCGCCGTTCAGGGCCGGGGGCGGCACCACCGGCCGACCCGGGCGGGCAAGATGTTTTCCCAGCGGGCACATAGACGCAGGGCAGCGCCAACGGAGTCGGCACCCTGAGCGCGCAGGAGGCAGTCGCCGTCCACAGGAGCGGCACCCGCGATGCCCGCGGTTAAGGGAAAAGATCTCTGCCCGCCCGGGGCGAGCGAAGCGAGAGGCCGGTTGCGGGGACCGGCACAACGGCGCACGCTGACCAGGCCGGGAAGCCCCGCCAGGCGAACCTGCCCTGGCTGACCGCTGACATCGAAGTGCGTCCGGCCGGGTGTTCGTATCATCGAATCGTGTTGGATTGTCACCGAATCGTGTCCGCTCGGCTGGGTGTGACATCGAACGCGCCGGGTTGGAGGGCGGATGATGTCCCGTTGCGTACGGGCGAGATGCCGCGGCGGGCGGTCGCTGGCGGCAACCGACGAAGCGGCGCAGGCTGACCCAGCCGGGAGGCCCGCAGCCAGCAATGGCGTTGGGGCGACCGCTGGATCAACGACGTTCGCGCACAAGCCGAGCGACAAGAGTCGGGTGGCGCTGGGCTGAGATGATCAGATGTTCCCGGCGGCTGAACTAGGGCCTGGCAGGATCACGGCACTCAGCAACGAAGCATCGACCGTCCTTAGCACGGCCTCGCGATCGGTGAGCCGCGCGCGAACGGTCTGGTCGGCAAGCTTCCTCGGAATGGCAGCCGAGAACTTGAGTCCGTCGACCGCCTCTTCGTCGATCGCGGGAGATGCCAACGCCAGCTGATCACGGCGGTCCCGGAGCGCAGTACGCAGATCGTCGCGAGACGTCCCGGAGCGGGCCTGCATGAAGAGATCGCTGACAGCAGGCTCCATGAGGTCGGCAAGGCCGCTCGCCAGCGCGCTGTTGGCGGCGAAGCCCGCGAACGTCCACCAGGTCGGCGCATCCGGCTCCTGCCGCACCAAGTAGGTGTGGAATCCCCCGCCCTGCTCGACGAAGTTGTACTTGGCCCGCAGTTCGGCGAGGCCCGCTCGTGCACGACGTGATAGGTCCACCGCCGGGTCCTGTCCGGCGAGGACATCGTGATGCGCGCGGGCCAGCACATGCGACTTGGCGCGCCCACCGCTGGACCAGCGAGTGGATCCCCTGCTCTCGCTGGGCTCCACCTGCACCCGCCGCCCACGCCAGTCCACATGCCGCACCATCCACGATCGGCCACCCAGCAGGACGACAGTCGGTCCGGCCGCTGGGCGTGCCGCGAGTGCCAGCGCGGGAAGCTCGCCGAGGACATCGCGCCCCCAGGTCGCGGTGAACGTCGGCTCGCTGGTGAATGCCGACGTCAGGTCGCGGAAGAAGCGGCCGCCGAATTCCTTCTCGGCCCGGGGACCAATGGAGACCAGGCCGCCATCATCGATCAGGAATCCCTCGCCCACCAGGTACGCCAGCACCTCGTCGGCTCCGGGCACGCCAGCCAGTCCGCCGAGCCAGCCGAGCATGTCGGCCCGGACCAGACGCCGCTCCTGAAGGATGAGACCGAGCATCTGCTGGGCGACGATGTGCCTGGGCAGAACCGGCGGCGTGACAGGCTCGACGTATCCTCGCTGCCACAGCAGCAGCAGCGCCGCTGCCATCCACAACGTCTCGGGTCTCGTGGTCAGGAAGAGCGCGTTGCGGGTCGAGCCGGGCCTGCGTCCGGTCCGGCCGAGGCGCTGGAGAAAGGACGCGACGGTGGCCGGGGCATCGATCTGGATCACGTGGTCGAGGTCGCCGATGTCGACGCCGAGCTCCAGCGTGGACGTCGCCACGATCACGCAGTTCGTCGCCGTGGCAAATGCGGCTTCGGTCTGCCGTCTCGTGTCGGCGGACAGCGAGGAGTGCGAGACGTACGTCTGGACGCCGTGGCCGCGCAGCGCGAGCGCAAGCTGCTCGGTCTGAGCCCGCGAGTCGCAGAAGACCAGCCGCTTCGCACCCTGGTAAAGCCTGGCGACCACGATCGCGGCGTTCGCCAGCGACCCTGCATGGTCGAGCTGGACATCGGGTGACGATGCGTCGCCCGATGGCGGGTTCACGACCGTCCTGGGTGCGGCCGGATCATCGCAGAGCCAGTCGAGCAGGGATTCCGGGTTCCCGACCGTAGCCGAGAGCCCGATCCGCTGGAGCCGGTGACCCGCCACCCGCGTCAGGCGCGACAGGACGCCGAGCAGATGCCAGCCCCGGTCATCCCCGGCGAACGCGTGCAGCTCATCAACCACAACGGCTTGCAGGCTGGCGAAGGCCCAGGAATGGTCAACGCGGCCGGAGATCAGCATCGCCTCCAGCGACTCCGGTGTGGTCAGCAGGACATCCGGCGGATCGGCGGCCAGCCGCCGCTTCACCGAGCCGGCGATGTCCCCGTGCCACAGTGCCACCCTGCGGCCGAGCCATCCGGCCATCAGGCTCAGCCGCGGCTCCAGGTTGTTCAGCAGCGCGCGGAGCGGGCACACGTACACCACGCTCAGGCCGTGCCAGTTCCCGGCGGCCATCCGCGACAGCAGCGGCAGCATGGCCGCCTCGGTCTTCCCGCCCGCCGTCGGCGCGATCAGCAGAGCGTCGTCGCCCCGCAGCACCAGCCGAACGGAGTCCGCCTGAAGCGGCCGCAGACCCGTCCAGCCGAGCGTGTTGACCACGTGGTACTGCACCGCCGGGTGCAGCTCGGCGAACGCCTCAGCGGTCACGGCAGGTCGATGTCATCAACAGAACCCGCCGGTGCCAGCGAGGGCGGGCTGGGCATGGCGGCCCGCTCGGCATCGGTCAGCTCCTGCGCCGCCAGCCGCACCGTGTAGTCACGGCGCGGATCGAAACCCGGATGCTGATCGATCCGGTCGAGCACATCCACCAGTTTCTTAACGAAGATCCTCGGGGCGATCCCGGCGCGCCCGCCGAATCGCCCTTCCAGTGACTTCACCAGCGCCTCGGTGTAGCCATCATCGGCAGCGGAGGCAACGCGCCCGGGGTTTGCGCACCCCGCCACGTAGAGCCCGCGAACCTTGCCGCCCAGTTCGAGCAGGGACTCATGAGTGAAACCCGGGAGCCGCAGCTGGACCGCCCGGGGATTGTCGTAGAGCGGATCAGGCAGGAAGTCGACGTGCAGCCGCTGTGCCAGCGGAGTCAGGCGCTGGACGCCCTGCGGCCCGTCGAAGAACGCCGGAGTCCCGGTGACCACGAGCACCAGCCCGGGGAAGCGCCCGGCATCCACATCATCGATGAGCTGCCGCAGCGCGTTGAGCGCCTTATCGCGGATGTCGCCGCGGACCCGCTGCAGCGTCTCCACCTCATCCAGCACGACCACCAGCCCCGCGTAACCGCAGTCCCGCAGGACCGTGAGCAGCCCCTGCAGGAAGCCGAGCGCACCGTCGTGGTCAAGCTGTCCTCGCACCCCGGCCGCGCGCTTGACCGCGCTGCCGACGCTCGGCTGGCCGCCGATCCAGGCGATCAGCCCTTCGGCCAGGCCCGGATCCTGTTCCGCCACCGCCCGCCGGTACGCGCGGAGCGCTGCGGAGAACGACGGCGCCACCGGGCTGATCTTGGCGAGGCGCTGCTCCAGCAGGGACTCCACACGCGCCGCCAGATCTGCCTCGCCCAGCCCGCCCGGTGACGGCTGCTCGGCGAGAACGTCCTGCTCAAGCGCGTAGAACCAGGCGTCCACGACCTGCCGCAGCGCCCCGCGCGGGAACTCGGCCGTGGCCAGATGCTCGGTGAGCCGGCGGTAGACGGTCTGCAGGTGATTCAGCGGTGTCTCGTTCTCGGAGATCTGCACTTCCGAGCTCGCGAACCCGCGTGCCCGGGCACGCCCCGCGAGCCACCGGGTGAAGAACGTCTTGCCCGCGCCGTACTCACCACGCACCGCCTTGAACACCGCCTGGCCGGTGGCCGCCCGGTCGAGCGCCTCATCTACCGCGCCGTCGAACCGCCCGAGGCCCACGGCCAGCGCGTCCAGGCTGTGGCTGGGCACGGTGCCACGGCGCAGCGCGTCGATGACCTCGCGGCGGCGCTGCTCGGAGATGCTCACCGAGTATCCGTCTGGATCTTGAGCAGCTCCACATTGAGCCGCACAGTGTCCTCTTCCATCTGCAGCACGTCGTATCCGTCGATGTTGAGCACCCGCTGCGCGGCCGCGATCTGGCTGGCGACCCGGGCCTGCGGCACGTCGACGGCGCGCGCGACGGCCGCGCGGGTGGCGGTGCCACCCCGCTCGGCCAGCGCTCGGAGCAGGGCAGCGAGCTGGCTGGCCGGCATGGCCCCCCGCGTCCGGCTGGCCAGCCGTTCCGACATGACCTCGCTGGTCAGGACCCGCTCGATCCAGGCGTCGGGGCCGGCCTGCTCGGCGGCGAAGAGCGCGGGGGCCTCAGGCTGCGCAGCGGTCCTGGGCTTTCCGGTCTTCGCCCGCGCCGGCTGCTGAGCCTTTCTCGGCTGGACGACCGGAGCCTCGAACCACCATCCGGGCTGCGGGTGATGGTCCGGCACCCAGCCAGGGATGGCGAGTTCCTCGCGGGCGAGCAGGGCGAATGGTATGACGACCTCCTGGGCGCTCGCGCCGCCGTGATAACCGTTCCGCGCCGGGCCGTAGCGGAGCCTCTCATTCCACGCGGCGACGATACGGCCGTCTCCGAGCAGCACGCGCTGCCCGGACAGTTCCACCTCATCCTCGCCCGCCGGGCGCGGCGAGGAGCGCCACCGGGCACCGCCGCTGGTGTCGCGCTCCAGCCGCGAGCCGCGCTCGTGCACGTGACCGTGGTCGCTGACCAGCAGCACCAGGCGGTCGGCCTCCCGCGCCACGGTCAGGATGTCGAGCAGCCGATCGACCGACTCGGCTGTCCAGGGCGTCCGCCCGCCCTTGTCCAGGGTGTCATCGACCGTGTTGACCACGATCCCTGCCACTGGAGCCTTGCCGCGGATCGCCCGGGCAACGGCGGTGGCCAGCGCGTCTCCCGCTCCGGCCGCCGACAGGTCGGCCTTGTGGAACATCGGCCAGCCGTGCTCGGCGAAGGCCGCCTTCTCATCATCCTGCGTCCCGTCGGTCAGCCGCCCGGACAACAGGCTCGTCCTGGACACCCGGGTCACTGACGGCAGCGCCGCGATCACCGGCTGGGCTGGGGCGAGCGTGTGCTCGACCCAGCCGCGTGCGGACAAGTCGGCGAGTAGCTCTCGCGCGACGCCCGTGGAGACTCCGTCGAGCACCAGCAGCAGCACGCGGGCGTTCTGGCTGAGCGGCTCGACAACCTCAGCCAGGACATCCTCGACCGGCAGCAGCTCGCCGAGGGTTGACCCGGCCTGCGCGTGATCAGCGAGCAGGTGGGCGAAGCGGCGCTCGTGTGCCGTACGGACAGCGTCGGCCGCGTCGCAGAGCCGCCGGTAGGCGTCGGCGACCTCGACATCGACGTCGCCTTCCCAGACACGCATCCGGACCACGTCGACCCAGGCGTCGGTGTCCTGCTGCCGCCGCGCCGCCTCGGCCAGGCTCCGTGCCGGCGGGGACGGCGCCGCTCGCTCCGCGCTCAGCCACCGGACCAGCCGAACCGCCATCTCGGCCCTGCGGACCCGCTCCTGATGCCGCGGAACCAGGACATGCGACTGAAGCCGGGCAAGGGCCTGCTCCAGCGCGGCCATCCGCTGCGGATCTGGTCTCGGCGCGCCGGTGATCTGGCCGACCAGGACTCCGGCGACGCGGATCTGCTGGCTGAGCGCCGATTCCAGCACCTCGCTGTGCTGGGCGAGCGCCACGGCCCCGATATCACTCAGGAACTTTTCTGCCTGCCGGAGCACCCTGCCCGTGAGGCCGCGTTCCCTGTCCGCGGGCTTGCCCGCTGCCTGCGTGAGCTCGCGCTGAAGCAGTCGCCGTATCAGGCCCTCGGCCGCCCGGCCCCACTCGGCCGCGACGTCCGCAGCCAGCGCCCCGCCCAGGGCACGGGTCTCCAGCATCGTGCGCGGCACGCCGGCCTCCTTGGCCACGGCGGGCTGGCTGAGCGCCCCGAGCACGAGGCCGAGCGCCACGGCGTCGCAGGCGTAGGACCCGGCGAAGCAGCGGAGGACAGCGGCGACCGGCTCGCTCCGCTCCCCCCGCGCGATCAGCCACCTGGCGAGGCCGTCGCGCACGCCCCCAGCCAGTGACTGCCAGCGGTCGACGTGCTCGGCTTCCAGGCTCCACTGCAGCAAGCCGGCGAGGTCCAAATCAAGGCCGCTCAGGCCGGCCTGGGTCTCCGCGAGCGCACCGAGTGCGGTCTCGCGGTCAAGGTAGCCCCCGCTAGCCGGACGGTACCCAGCTGACGGGGCTGCCGTCAGCAGCGCTTCGATCGCCCATTCCTCGGCCACCAGCGCCGGGTCGATCTGCCGCGCCCGGAACAGCGCAGTGAGCTGCTGCCAGCGGTCCAGGGGGAACACCTTCTGCCCGGCCAGCCGGGCAGTGACCCCTTCTCCGAGGTCACGGCTATCGGTGTCGGTGAGCAGGACGAGAACGTCGCTGTCGGTAAGCTCGGCCGCCCGGCTCAGCTGGTCGTGGACGGCCAGAGCCGAGACGCACGGGCGCACCACGGCGGTCCGGTCACCGGGCAGCGCGATCCGCTCGTCGTGCGCCCACACCGGGCTCGCGGAAATGGCGACCACCCGGGCGTGCTGGGCGACGCTCAGGATGCTGGCGACCTTGGAGCGCACCAGCGCCGGCGTGGCGAGCAGCGTCACGGGCTGACCCTCCAGGTGACGTGGACGCGCTTGCCCGCTCTGGTGAGCGAGGCGAGGATCGCGGTGACCTCACCGAGGCTGCCCGCATCGATGTCACGGTCACCGGACTCCGCGACGTCCGCGGCGGGTGAGTCCGCGCGCTCCGCTTCGGCGGGTACGGAGTGGCTGCCCGGCCTCTGCTGCTGAGCCTCCGGCTGGCCGGCCCCAGGCAGGCCGTTATCAGGCCGGCCGGAACCCCCTGCCCGGTCCGCCTCAAGCAACAGCCGGCGGGCGGCGGAGTCCGCGGCGGCCAGGGCTGGCTGGAGCGGCATGGCGTACTCATTGGCCTCCCAGGCAGCGGCGAGCTGCTCGGAGAGGGACCGCGCCTGCGGTCCCAGGCGATGCCCTGCCTTCCAGCCCGCCACGGAGACGTAGATGGGCCAGTCCACCCGCTCAGCCGCCCGGACGACGTCCGGCGCGGTCGCCAGGCTCCTGCCGAGGTGCAGCGCGGCACCGGGCAGCTCGAAAGACGCCAGCACGCGGATGAGAGCCAGATCGTCGGCGACCGCGGCGAGTTCCTCGCACAACCGGACCGCAGCGTCGGCGATCCGGGCCCGGCTGGTGCTGGCCGGATCAACTGCCGCGCCCAGCACGACCGGGCCACGCTCGATGAGCATGTCACGCAACTGCCGGGCGGCCGGAAGCAGGCTAGCGGCCTGCTCGCGGACCCGGCCGACCAGAACGCTGACATTGCGTGCCGTCCGCAGCTCGCTGATGTTGCCTATCCCGAAGAGCGCCTGGGCGCGTTCCCGGGCCTGCGTCCAGTCGTCCTCGCCGGGCAGCGGCTGCTCGGTCACGGGCGCGTCCGCGGGCAGCGGCTGGAGCACACTGACGTCCACGGGCCGCCCGGCGACGATGATGCCGCGGTTCGTCTGCTCCGCGAAGATTTCGATGACCAGGTCCGCGATCTCCTGTGGGAGGCCCATCGGCTGGGGGTCATCCAGCCAGGCACGCAGATCCCCGACCGTGACGTCGCCGCCCCGGGAGCGAGCCTCGGCGATCTTGCGGTTGAAGTGGTTCTCCCAGTGATGCCCGAGCAAGAAGTACTGCTCGAACTGCTCGCCGAGGCGCAGCGGATTGGCGATCCTCCGCATGAGCGGGCGCTCGCCGGACTCGACCATGACCCGGTGCTCGGGCTCCTCGATCGCCCGCCTGACCTGGGCGTGCACCTTCTGCAGGTCCGGCCGCCTGACCTCGGCCGGGAACGGCGGATGGCCGGGGAACTCCCAGTTCAGCAGCTGATCCTGCAGACTGTCCAGCACCTGGCGCAGCCCGGCGCCACCGGGGACCCGGAGCGACAGGCCCGGCTCCAGGCTCACAAACATCTCGGCACCGCCGTGAGCGGTGTCCACGACCGCGTCATCCGGCGTGATCACGCCATAGGCCTGGAGGAGTGAAAGGGTCAGAGTGCCGCGGAGCTGCTCGGCCAGCGCCGTCATCTGCTGCCGGGCGATGGCCCGGTCGTTGTCGGACAAGTGCCCGGCGAGCTGATCGAAGCTCGGGCCGAGCGCGTACCGCAGGCGCACATACCTGCCGAGGTCGAACACCGTCTGCGAGGTGAGCCGCCGGGGAACCCAGCAGACGGTGCGCGCGGGCTGCCGCTGCCGCAGGCCAGCGGCGCGGTCCAGGTCCTCCGAAACGACGTGCCCCTGCTCGTCGATCGGGTAACCGAAGACGACCCGCCAGCCCGCGTGCGTGGGCCGGAACATGGCATCCCCGAGGTCACCCGGGTCACGGATCGCCCCGAACGCCAGCTCGACGGTGCGCCTGGTGCCGCGCCACACCGAGGTGACGGGAAGGACGCCATCCAGGCCGATGTCGGCGGATACCCCAAGTGCCTCGCAGAGCAGGCTCCGGATCTGCTGACGCCGTGCGCCATGCGTGTCGGCCGCCCCGGCGTTCTCCAGCACCCCCTCGATGTCGACGCCTTCCAGCCGGACAGAGATGACCGGGCTCGCCGGATCGCCGGAAAGCTGGACCGTGCCCAGCCTCGCGGCCCAGCGGCGGACCACCTCGATCACCGTCTGCGGCTCCTGGCCCGGCACCATCGCCCGGATGTAGCCGTGGTTCAGGGCCACGATCTTGCGGCCGGTCAGATCGCGCATCGACTCGATCTCGGGCATCAGCGCAGCGAGCACGATCGTCTTCGCGATCCGGCAGTCCCGGTGCACGGCGTGCGTGGCCGGAGTCTGCGACGCTTCTTGGTCGGTGAGGCCGTGGCCCTCCAGGATGACCCGGTAGATCTCGCCGTAGACCTTCTGCGCGTTCCGCCACAGCGCGCCAAGCTCACCGCTGATCGGCTCGTCGTCGGCGACCAGCGCGTCGAACAGGTCCGACACCGGGACGATCTGGCCGAGTTCCAGGGTGTTCCGCTGGCCGACGAGCAGCTGCTGCATCACCCGCAGCGCCGTCCGTTCGCGCTGCAGCGCGCCGGAAAGCCCGACGAGAGTCTCCATGAACGCGGGGCTGAACGGGTAGGTCAGCCGGAACGCATCCCGGTCCGCGCGGGTCGTCATCAGCGCGGACCTGATGTCCTGGCGGACCTGGTCCATCGCGGCGAACGCCGAGTCGATCTGCCCGCGCGCAGCGTCGCTCTTCGGCCGCAGGACCCGCTGCCCGGCGATCACCGGCAGGTTGTTGTCCGACAGCTTGACCGAACTGAACCGGCCCTCCCACCACTTCAGGCTGTCGGCGAACGCGAGGTGCTCGGCCCCGGGCAGGCTGGTGCCGACCAGCTCACGCAGGTCCCGCTGCCGTGCGACGAAACTGATGATCGGCACTGGTCTGCCCGCGTTCGCGGCCTCCACCAGCTTGGCGACCTTCGGCGCCTCCGACGCCACCCACTGGTGGTCGCTCATCCGGGTCGCGAACCACAGGATCAGCTCGTCGAGGAACAGCACCAGCGCGTCGTAGCCGAGGCTCGCCGCGTGCTGGCTGATCGCGGCCAGCCCGTCATCGATGTCCACAAAGCCGGTGCCCGCGCTCCGGGCCAGCTCCGCGAAGCCGGACAGCGCGTCCTGGAGCACGCCCACCAGGGCGACCCGCTCCGGCGAGCCGGGCGGCGCGGTCAGCGCGGCGTCGAACCGGGCAGCGTCCCAGCCCGAGGCCAGATCCCCCCAGCCAGAATCCGCCGGCTTGCCGAGCAGGCCGAAGAACGGCCCGTCGCCGAGCCGGCGCCGCAGATTGACCGCGGTGTCGAGCAGCGGTGCGTCCAGCAGCACCGCCGGCAGCGCCGCATCAGGGTGCTCCCGGACGACATGAGAGAGATAGCCGCCGAGGATTGCCTCCTCCAGGCTCTGCTTGCCGACCAGGTGGTAGGGCACCATGAGGTACCGCTTACCGCCGAGGACGTCGGGCTCATACTTCTGCACGACCGGCGCGAGATCATCCTTCGCGCGTGCCGCCGGGTTGTTCGCCAGCAGTGCCGCCAGAACCGCCATGAAGTGGCTCTTCCCCGAGCCGAACGAGCCGTCGAGGTAGGCCGCCTTGCTGCTGCCGCTGGTCAGCGCGCTCTTGATGATCGACAGAGCCTCGTCGAACCTCATCGCCAGCTCGGGAGTGACGACGTAGTCGGCCACCGTCTGGTCGATCTGGCTGATGCCCTGGGCGAGGTTGAGCACGAAGTCGCCGGAGTGAACCGCCTCCGGAACCTCGATGAGCTCGCTGATCAGCGTCATGGGATGTGCCTCTACCTCGTTCGGCGGCGGCCGCGAGCCGCTGGCTTCGGCCCCCAAGCGGTCAGGTCGGCCCGGGTCAGGCCGAGTTGCAGGAGCTGCTCGTCCAGGAACCCGCCGTAGGCCTCGGCAGGCCTCACCCCAAACTCTGGATCGGTGTCGGCGTGCCACTGCGCCACCCACGGCAGCAGCTCGGCCAGCCCGGCAAGCAAAGGCGTCAGCCTCTCAGTGTCCCAGGCGTCGAGCTCCCGGCGCTCGGTGATGTAGGCGGTCAGCGCCTGAGCCTGCTGCAGGTGATCCCAGCCCGCCCAGCCCAGCAGCAGCGTCCCGTCCCTGGATGCACCTGGGCAGGAGATGAACCGCTCCTTCGGCACATCCAGCTTCCCCCGGTTACGCCAGTAGGCCAGGTCACGGAAGTCGCCCTGCCTGTACTTGGGCGGGACCAGGATGGTCTCGACCTTCTCCCCGGCGTCCTCACGGCGCTGCTTCTCCCAGGTCTGCTCCCACTGCGCCCGGACCCGCAGCCCCGACTCGGTGTACCGGAGGGCGGCAACGAACGGCACCTGCTGATCGCGCACCAAAGCGCCAATCACGTCCACCAGATCGGCGTCCCTGGCATAAATCCCGGCGACCGACACGAAGTCCGCATCGGTACGCAACGCGTCCGCGAGCTGAGCCACACTGCGCAGCGCCGGAGCCGGCCCGAACCACAACGCCCGATCCTCCAGCCGGTCAAGCAGCCAGTCCCGCAGTGCCTCGGACTCCATGTCCTCCCATGTCGGTGACGCCCATCGGCGCTTGCACTCCGGCCGCTCAAGGAGGTGCAAGTACGGATCCGAGGCGATCTTCGCGAGCCGCCGCTCCCCCAGCGCCCGGTACTCAGAGGACCAATGCGCGGGCAACTCCGTGATGGGAGTCGACCGGTGCCGGTTGAACCACTCGGTCTCCGCTTCGCCGTTGGCCACCTGCCTGGTCAGCGCGATCTCGAACGCCCGCTCCCCGAGCCGCAGCGGCGGCTTCACGACATCCGCCCCGATCAGATCGTCAGCATCGTCACCGAGCAGCCCGTACAGGCCGTAGACCTCCCAGTCCAGTTCTTCCTGCGCCGAGACCATCTCGCTCCGGATTCGCTCCCACTCCACGTACGCCGCGTCAAGCGCCGCCCGCGTCGGAACAGCGACACCAGCCACTCCCGACGGGCGGACCGACTGGAGTTCAGTAGCGAGCGCATCCAGCCGCGTTGCCAGCCCGATCGGAGCCCCATCCGGCAGCGGGAACTGCTCCAGCTTGGTCCCCGTGAACTCGTATCGTGGCTCCCACTCCTCGTCACCAATACCGCCGCCGATGCCGCCGACGCCTTTGCTGTGGCTGACCTGCTTGAGCCAGAAGCACGCGACCGACGAGTTCAGCAGCCCGAGCAGCCGTAGATGATCCCCCTCCGTCGCCCCCTCCCGCAACTTGATCACCGGCGCCGACCGGTTGAAGACTTTCCCGCCCCGGTCCAACACGAAGTGATTATGCGTCGCCACAAACGCAAACGCGATCGACAGCGGTATTCTCAGCTTCGCCGTGTAGAGCTCCTGCCATTCATACCAGGATAGGCCACGTAGAAGCATTGGCGTGCCAAAACGCTTTCGCTTCGACAGATTCGTTTTGAATGGGCGCAAGAGCTTAAAAAGATCAGGGCAATCGTCTATATCGAGTAGATTGAAGTCATCGGAATAAGGCCAAAGTGCAGCCTCAGTCCCGGTCTCTGCCCAATCACGTACAGCATCGCCTAGCACGACATGCCGAGTATGACGGGAACCAGCGCGCCTGGCAACGTCGTCCGCCGGGAATACGTAGACGTCATCCTCCCCGGTGACAGATGTGATCCCGGCCTCAACAATGATCCCAGCCAGCTTTCTCTGTGAAACTTCCAATGTTGCTAGCAGGTCACTTGCACCTCCACCGGACAGGCTCCAGGGATAACGTGCCAGAACTCCGCGTTCCAGCTCAGAGACGGAGACGTACTCAGTCTGGCTGCCGGGGCTGTCGACATGCTCTGTGATCGATGTCCACACCAGGCCCTTCGCTGGCTCTGCTGGTGTGCCAGGCTCGCCGCGGATGCCGAGCACGGCGCGGACAGCCTGGGTCACCGGGCGCCGGTTGCGGCCGCAGATGATGACCGTGGGTGTGCCATGGCCGGGAATGTAGGCGCCGCTGGTGTCGATGACTAGGCTGAGGTCGACACGGGCGAAGAAGTCCTCGATCAGCTTCTTGCCGAACTCGCGCTTCATGAACGAGTTGGACGTGATCTGGCCTGTGAAGCCGCCGGGGACCGCGAGGTCGTAGAGCCGCTGGGCGAACGGGACAGACAGCGCGTACTTGCCCGAGCAGGCGGACCACAGTTCGCGGTACAGGCCATTCAGAATCGGATCTTTCACCGTGATGTACGGCGGATTGGCGACCACGGCGTGATACCGCTGGCCGAGGATCTCCTGCAGTTCAGCCGCGTCCTCATATTCGTAGACGAACTCGCCCTCACCCGCCAGGCCAGTCAGGGCATCCTCCACCACGCCAGCAAGCTCGTACTGCCCGGACCGGACACGGAACCGCAGCGAGTCACCGATCGCGACACGGATCTTCCAGGTCGGCGCATCAGCCAGCCGGGTGATCCGGCAGGCCGTGAGCGCCGCGACAACAAGACGGAACTCAGCGATCGCCGCGGCATAGGGGTTGATGTCGACGCCGTAGACCTGGCCTAGCGCACGCTCGACGAGCACCCGCACGTTCGTGCCGGGCTCCTGCTCGCGCCAACGGTTCAGCAGCCGGGCGAAGGCACCGAGGAGGAAATGCCCGGACCCGCAGGCCGGGTCGATCAGCCTGACCTCGGCGAGGCCGTATTCGTGTATCGCCGGGTCGAGGGTGCGGTCGAGGATGAACTCCTCGATGAACTCCGGAGTCTGCAAGAGCGCGTAGTCCTTGCGGGCTTGCTCGGACAGGTCCTGGTAGAGATCGCCCAGGAAGCGCGTGCCCAGGTGCTCATCGGTGAAGTCGTGGGCGAGCGCGCCGCTCTCGGGATCGATCCGCCGCCAGAACTCCAGCAGGTCCGTCGCTGCGTCGGGAGACGGATCGACCAGGTGCATGGGGTTATGCCGGTCCACCAGCGTGCGCGTCGCGGTGTGCTCTTCCAGGCGGCGGACCGCCGCACGCAGGTAGTCCAGGTCGGACTCGGCCGTGTGCTGCCGGAAGTACTCGGTCTGCCGTTCCCTTGCCTCGGTGAGCCGGTCACCGGGCCCGGCGAGCATGGGCTGGTCGAGCAGCCGGTTGTCCTCGCAGAACCTGGTGTAGACGCAGGCGAGCACCCAGCCGGCCGCGACCTGGGTGAGTTGCTGGCCGCGCCAGGCCTCGAAGGTCAGGCCGGTGCGGGACCTGGTGACCGCATGGTCGTAGCGCTTCCGCAGCCCGGCATCGGCGTCAGCGCTGGACTCCGCGCTAGTCAGCAGGTCGCGTTCCAGACGGCGCAGTTCTTTCTGCAGGTCAGCGACGAGAGCCTTCGGGACGATCACGCGGCCCCTCCTTCGGCAAGCTGTGGTTCGTGGGCGCGGAGCCATTCTGGCGGCAATGCCAGCCACTGGGACCCCAGCACCGGGACGGCGACGTTGTCCAGCATGGGCGGCACGTTCTGGTCCGCTGACGGAACGAGCAGCCACACCGTGCGGACGGGCGAGCCGGCCTTCGCGGTTCGCACGGCCTCGCGGAACTCGTCAAGCAGCGTCGCCTGGTACCGGGCCAGGATGCCTGCATTGACGAGCAGCACCGCTGGCCCGGCCGACTCGATCATCTCGCGGACCCGGGCAAGCCCAGCGTCGACCACCACGGACAGGTTCTGCCGGTCGCTCGTGTTCTCCGCAGCAGCATCGGCCGCCAGCACGGTCGCCCACTGCACCTTGCGTGCGGCGGCGAACTCCCTCATCCCGGCCAGGAGTTCCTTCTCGATATCGACCACGGTGACAGGCTGCGCGGCGAGGCATCGCTGCGCGCTGGCGAGCCTGCGAGGCTGGGCCGAGGCCACCAGCCAGCCGCCTGTCTCCAGGGTCCGCCGCAGCCGGTCGTCAGCGGCGAGAACCCGGTCTTCGACGCGCCGCCAGCTCTGCCTGCTCATCGCTGTCCCGCCGGTCGTCACCGAGACGGTGGGCCTGCCCCGCAGCGAGGTCAGCCCGCCCGGCTCGGCGATCCGCTTCCGGTACCGCGCGGTCTCCTGGTCCCAGTCCAGCGGCACACCCGCGTCGCGCAGCAAAGCGTCAAGTTCCGGGCGGCCGGGCAGCGCGGCGGCCTCGGGGAAACGGGCCGCGACCCGGACGGCGACCTCCTCGGGCGTGATCTCGCTGACCCCGTACAGCGCCCCGGCGGCCAGCCGCACCGCCCGGGCCGGGTCCAGGCCCCGCTGGTAGATCTCCAGCCTGGACGTGGCGGCGGCACTGCTTGACGCGATCACCGCGACGTCGACCAGGCGCTCGGGGAAGACCAGCGACGGGTCGGTCGTACCGGGCAGAGACACGGCCCGCAAGGCCTCGATGACGCTCGCCGGGACCGGCAGCGGATCCGCGCCGGCGAGCTCATCTGCCACCCGGCCGAGCCGGGCCGCCCACTCCAGCCGGTCGGCGGTCGACGGCCCCAGGCCAGGCTGCGGCGGCCCGGCCGCGATCAGGATCCCGTGCCGTTCCCTGCTGTACACCAGGCGCGGATCCCCGTCGAGGCCGGGATCGGCAAGCTCAGCGTCGACTGCTGCCCGCACCACCGCCTCCGCGAGCCGGCTCCTCAGTGGTTCCTCGACCGTGCTGCCCTTGAAGTCGAGCAGCGCCATCGCGCAGTGCCTGGCCGACGCCACCCCGCCGGCCGCCTCGGCAACCTCGCAGACCGTGTCCCTAAGCTCGCTCATGCCAGGCAGCCGGACCCAGTGCCGCTCCAGCTTGGACATCGACTCGCGGACCGTGCGTTGCTCCCGGCCGAGCGCCCGTGCCGCGTCGCGCAGGCTGGTCCACGCGCTGCCGGCGGACTCACCAAGGCCGAGCAGGGCCTCGGCCAGGTCCCGGTCGAGCGTCTCGGGCACGAGGTCGGCAGCGACCCGGTCCAGGAGAGTCGGCTCGGTGGGCGGCTCCTTCGTGGCCTCGCTTACCTGGGCCGCGAGCCGGGCGAGTTCGTCGCCCAGCTTGCGCCTGGTCACTGTCCCGATTCCGGGCAGCCAGGTCACCTGGGCGGGTGACAGAGCGGCCGCCGCGCCGGCGGTCGCTACGCCGAGCCGTTCCAGCACTGCCAGCACCTGTGGCGACAGGGCGGCCGCACCGATCGGAGTGTCCGGCGTGACCCGCGCGGCCGCGGCCTGCCCGGCTGGCAGCTCCGCAGGCTGCGCGAACACCGCCTTCCAGGCCCGGCGCATCGCCTCCGCGGTATCGAACCGCCGCCGGGCATCGCGGTTCAGCGCCGCGCGGAAGAATTCGGCCAGGCCTGGCGCGTAGGAGCGGTCGAAAAGCTCAGGCTCGATGGTGACGTCCGAGTCGGTGAACCCGGGATGGGCGCCCGCCCCGTACTCGGGCCTGCGGGCGGTGGCCATCTCGTACAGGGTCACCGAGGCCGCGTACCGCTCAGCGGCCAGATCCCAGCCGCGCCGGTCTCCATGACCGAGGAACGGGTCGAGGTAGGGCCTGGTCCCGACGTCGATGGCGTCCAGCGGCTCTGCCGCTAGTGAGAAGTCGAACAGGACAAGCTGCCGCTTCTTGCCCTTGCCGCCGCGTTCGGCGATGCCCAGATTGTCCGGCTTGATGTCCCGGTGTGCGACGCCCTTGCGCTCAAGGTAGTCCACGATCTGCAGCAGGTCGTCACCCCACTCCTGCAGCCACTCAGGCTGGAGCCTGCCGCGCTGGCGTAGCTCCTGAGCGAGAGTCCGGTCGCCCGCGTAGGAGAGCAGCAGCGCCCGGCGGGGCCCTACGTCGATGACACCGTCGCTGACCAGATCAACGACGCCGGCGTTGCCCCGGATCGTCGCCAGCGCGGCCGCCTCGGCGATCAGCCGGGCGTCCTTACGCGGATCGAGCGAGACTTTCAGGACCGCGTCCTCGCGATCCTTGCGCACCAGCAGCGCCACGGCGGTCGAGCCGCGGCCCAGCCGGCGCTGCACGGTGAAGCCGCCGTCGAGTTCGGCGCCGGTCTCGGCCTCCAGCGGATCGACGACCACCACCTGCTCCTGCGTGGCCTCGATCTCCGCGCGCGCCTGATCGAGCTCGAGCAGGAACTCGGCCATGTCAGGGGTGCGGTTCGCGGGATCTGCCGCCGTCGCACGACGGACGAGGCGGTCGAGGACGTCAGGAACCGCGTCGGCCCGGCTCAGCACTGACAAGCAGCCGTTCTGGCCGAGGTGCTGCGCCAGTTCGGCGTACCCAGCGGCCGGCGGGTGGCCGGTGATGATGTGGTAGGCGATCGCGCCGACGCCGAACACGTCCAAGGGGAACCCGTCGCCGGTGCCCCACTCCCATTCGGGAGCGAAATAGGCGGTCGAGCCCAGCTCAGCCATGTCGGCGTAGCCGCGGGTGGACGTCCCCGCCGCACCGCCGCTTGACGTGTCGCCGCGCGAGGCGGCCTGCCAGTCGGTGACCTGTACCGTGAATCCACTGTGACCGGCACGGACCCAGACGCAGTTCGGGCTGAGTGCGCGATGGGTGAGCACCCGGCGGTGTGCGTAGGCGATCGCCTCGGCGATAGACCGCAGCAGGTTCAGCCGGTCCTCAACAGTAAGGTCACGGCCGCCCTTACGCAGGAAACGGTCGAGCCGCATCAGGCTGGAGTCGTAGCGGAAGACCAGGGCCGGCCCGAGATCATGCTCCACGAAATCGGTCGGCACCGCGATGCCGGGATAGTCGATGCCGCGAAGCGACCGGTACTCGCGCTCAGCGGCTCTGACCAGCTCCTGGCGTTCGGCGCGCGACTCCGCACCGCTGGCCAGGTAGATCCTGATCCGGCGAGGCGGGTCATCGGTGAAGCGCTGATGGTGGCCGACGAAGTCCTGCCAGCCCGGACCCTCCTGATACGCGGGCATATCCAGCCGGAAGCTGCCCACCGTCCGGGCCCGCTGCGACAGGCGGATCCCCGCCTGGTCGATCGCCCGGGCCAGCGCCTTGCTCAGGCCCGCATCAACAGGGCCGGGCGCCGCGAAGTAGTCGACGATCTTCGAGATCGCCCGCTGTCCCTGCGGGCCGTACACATGAGCCCGGCCCTCCGGCCTGAGCTGAACATCGAGTTCCGGGTCGCTCAGGAACACCGCGCCGTCGATCCACGGCACACGGCGGCCCCGCACGGCCTGCTGCGCTTGAAGAAGGCTCTTGAGCTTCCTGGCCTTGCGGGTCGCGCTGATGACCGGGTTATCCACGGGCTCGCGGTGAGTCTGCTGCCAGGTGCCCGCGTCACCGATGAGCGTGCCCGACCAGGACTTCACCTCCAGCACGGTGATCCCGGCCGGGGTGATCAGCAGCAGGTCGACCTCGTTGACCGAGCCGTCCTGGCCCAGGAACTCGGCGTTCGCCCATGCCCGGTAGGGCTCGCGCGCCGGGATGATCTCCTTCAGGTAGGCCAGGGCCGCCCGCTCCCAGGCATACTCGGAGGGCGTGCACTGGACCCAGCGCCGGTCATCCATCGCATTCCCCCGACGTCATCCCCGGAAAGTCTGTCCCGAAGCTAAGAACAGCAGCCCCGCAACCGAAACCGACGGTAGGCAACTTACTCCCGGCTGCCTACTGGCGCCGGGCGATAGTTGGCTGTAGGACACCGCGATTCACTCGGAGTGCGAAATGGCCGACGGCGCCCCTGCGACCTGAAGAGAGAACTGCCGCTACCATCCGGCCCGACAAACACGGCCAGCGGCCTGCCCGCCATCGTACTCGGCGATGCTCCTGCAATTCTCTGGGCGCACGCGGCGGATGAACGGTACCGGTCACTCTATCGAGCCCTCGCCGCGGGGCGCCCGGCACTGTCACCCGGCACCCGGCGTGGCCAGATTGCCTACTGCTGTACTTTGCTGCTGTACGGCCCTCAGAGCGCCGACTCAGCCATTCGAAAAACCTCTCTGACCTGGGTGGAGCTAAGCGGGCTCGAACCGCTGACCTCTTGCATGCCATGCAAGCGCTCTACCAACTGAGCTATAGCCCCTTGGCAACCGCTGATCATCCCTACGGCGCCACGCTAGTGTACAAGACCCCGGGCGGTCAGCAGTCCCCGCTCAGCAACCCGTCAGCGGTCGTCGCTCAGCACCGGCTCGGGCAAGGTTCCCGCGTTGTGCTCGATCAGCCGCCACCGCCGGCGGCGGGCGATGACCGACCATGAGCAGTTCGCCAGCGGGCCGATCACGCCCCACAGGTCCTCGGGCAGGCCGAGCAGACGTGCGGCGCCCAGCCTGATCGCCGCGCCGTGGCTCACCACGACCGCGAGGGACCCGGGCTCGAGGCTGTCAGCGACCCGCTCCAACGCCGCCCCCGCACGGTCCGCGACAGCCACCGACGACTCACCGCCCGGCGGCAACCACTGTGAGTGCTCCACCGGGTAGCGGGTGCGGATCTCCGCGTCGCTCAGGCCCTCCCAGGCGCCACCGTGGCGTTCCCGCAGGTCCTTGTCTGTCGTCACGGCCAGCCCGGTGAGGCGGGACAGGGGCGCGGCGGTGGCCATCGCCCGGCTCAGATCCGAGGAGATGATCGTGTCCGGCTGCAGTGCGGCCAGCAGCCGGGCTGCCCGCTCGGCCTGTTCCTGGCCGACCTCATCCAACTGGATGTCAGTCTGACCCTGGAACCGCCCTTGGACGTTCCACAGCGTCTGCCCGTGCCGCCACAGCACCAGCCTGACCCTGGAATCCTGGGCGGGCTGCTCCGCAGCACCGCCTGCCGCCGCAGCACCGCTCACCGCCGCGGGGCGGCTCACCGCCGCAGCACCGCTCACCGCCGCAGCGCCGCCTGCCGCCGCCGGACCGGGCACCGACTCAGCCGCAGGCCCGGTCTCCCCCGCGGTCAGCGTGGATCTCCGCCAGCCGGCCCGGCAGGACGCCCGGCCGAGACCGGCTCGGGCAGCTGGATCCGCGGGCAGTCCTTCCACAACCGCTCGAGGGCGTAGAACGTCCGCTCCTCGGCGTGCTGCACATGGACCACTATGTCCAGATAGTCAAGCAGGACCCAGCGGCCTTCCCGCTCGCCCTCACGGCGCACCGGCCGGGCTCCGGCCTTGCGCAGCTTCTCCTCGATTGCGTCGACGATCGCCCGTACCTGGCGGTCGTTGGCGGCAGAACAGAGCAGGAACACGTCGGTGATGACGAGCTGCTCACTCACGTCGTAGGCGATGATGTCGCTGGCGAGCTTGTCGGCCGCGGCCTCTGCGGCGATCTCCGCGAGCTCGACGGCCCTGGTGGTGGCAGTCACGTGTGGTATTCGTCCTCCTCAGCTGGGGACCTTCCCCCTAGCCTCTCACGCCCCCGGCCAGCGGGGCAGTGTGACAATTCAGGGTAACCCGGCACGCTGACTAAGTCCTCACAGCACGCACCACAGGAGCCACCCCGGTCACTGCCGCGACATCGCCATCCGCATTTCGCCCTCGGTGTCGCTGATCAGGTCGCCGGACACATCCACTGTCACCGAGCGCAGCGTGCCGGTGAACCGGAACGGTGAGCGGTAGTCCGCGACGACCGGCGAGCCGGGGTTGGCGCCGCACGTCAGCCCGCCCGGGTTCAGCGCAACGGGAGTGGTGACCGGAAACCCGGCCTGCCCGGCCAGCCGGCCGTCGATGTACAGCTGCGCCCGCCCCGGGGCACCCTTGCCCGCGGCGAAGTCCGGTGCTGGGCGTCCAGTTCGGTCAGCGCCTCCGCGGTGATCGGCACGCCGAACGGCTTGCCCGCCTCGGCGAAGGGGGGACCGGGCCACGGGCACACCGCGCGCCAGCCATCATGGTCGATGGCCCGGTGGCCGAACATCTCGAAGTACTGGGTGTGCCGCCGGGACACGGCGGCCGCGTCGTCGAAGGTGTGCGCGAAGCTGACCTCGTGGATCGGCGCCTGGACCACTCCCCTGATCGCAGGCGGCGGCGGCAGCCCCGGTCCCCGGCTTGTACTCTTTCAGCCCCATACCGGCCAGCACACGCCAGCGCCGGCCAGCCGGGCATCACCCGGCGGGGGTGAGGCCCTCCCGCCCGCCCGGCTCCCCGCAATACAGCCGTCGTTTCGCGATGTACTGCACCACCCCGTCCGGGACCAGATACCAGATGGGCTCGCCCGCGGCCACCCGCTCCCGGCACTCGGTGGAGGAGATGGACAACGCCGGGATCTCGATCAGGCTGACCTCGTCGGTGGGCAGGCCCTGGCTGGTCAGCCGGTGCCCGGGGCGGGTGCAGCCGACGAAATGAGCGAGCCTGAACAACTCCGCCGCGTCCTGCCAGGACATCATCCGGGACAGCGCGTCGGCGCCGGTGATGAAGAACAACTCCGCCTGCTCGCCGCGCACCGCCCGCAGTTCACGCAACGTGTCGATGGTGTATGTCGGGCCGGGCCGGTCGATGTCCACCCGGCTGACCGAGAACCGCGGGTTCGACGCGGTCGCGATCACCGTCATCAGGTAGCGGTCCTCCGACGGCGACACCTTCCGGCCTTCCTTCTGCCAGGGCTCGCCGGTGGGCACGAACACCACCTCGTCGAGTGAGAAGAAATGCGCCACCTCACTCGCCGCGACCAGGTGGCCGTGGTGGATCGGGTCGAAGGTGCCGCCCATCACCCCGATCCGCGGCACCCGGACCGGCCCTGGCGGGCAGCTCTCACCATCGCTCATGACGCGACTCTAATGGGCACCCGGCGGTGCGCTCAGCCCTGGTCAGCCCAATCCGGGTACCGGCGGGTCACCACCGGCCCACTTGACGACGCGCACATCCTTCTCCTGCACAGGTTCGCCCGCCCCGGCTCGACACCCGCCGGGGCATCACCAGCTTCGCATACCGGCCGGTCAGCGCTCCAGGACCGGACAACTTCGGCGCGGTCCTCACCGGCCGTGGCACCGATCCCAGCACCGGGCCGCTGCTCGTCGCGGCGGCCGCCGCTTTCTGGCCGCTGCGCCGCCGTTCTTTCCATGATCACGGTAATCTCCCGGTCATGAAGACGGAAGAAATTCCGTGATCATGAAAGGCCGGGACGGTCTGCGGCTGCATCGCTGATCTTGCCGGATAAATGGCAGGCGACTCCGGTCCGGACACGCCCTAGCATGGCTGGCATGACCACTGTGCCGGATCGTGCCCGCGTCCGTCTGCCCGGGATCAGCTCGCGTGCCTACGAGCATCCCGCTGACCGGTCGGCGCTGGTTGCAATGCGCAAACTCACCGGCTTCGACGTGCTGCTGCGCCGGCTGGCCGGGCTGTTCAGCGACCGGAGCCTGCGGCTGCTGTTCCTGGCCAGCTCCGTGCGGGCGTCCAACGAGCAGTTCCCGCACCTGTACCAGCTGCTGCTGGACGGCGCCGCCATCCTTGACCTGCCTGAGGTGCCCGAGCTTTTCATCACCCAGGACCCGCAGCCGAACGCGATGACCCTCGGCTCGGACAAGCCCTTCATCGTGATCAGCACCGGACTGGTCGACCTGCTGGACGCCGAGGAGCACCGGTACGTGATCGGGCATGAGCTCGGGCACGTGCTGTCCGGTCACGCGGTGTACCGGACGATGCTGTTCCACCTGACCCGGCTGGCTGCCCGGCTGGCCTGGTTCGCCATCGGCTACATCGGCCTCCGGGTGATCATCGCCGCGCTGGAGGAGTGGTACCGCAAGTCCGAGCTGTCCTGCGACCGGGCGGGCGTGCTGGCCAGCCAGGATCCGGCCGCCGCGCGCCGCGCGCTGATGAAGATCGCCGGTGGCTCGCGGATGTCCGAGCTGAGCCCGGACGCGTTCCTGCAGCAGGCCCGCGAGTACGACGCGGTCCCCGACGTGCGGGAGGGCCTGCTGAAGCTGCTGCAGATGCAGGGCACCACGCACCCGTTCGCGGTGGTGCGGTTCGCCGAACTGGACCGCTGGGTGGCCGAGGGCGACTACGAGACCATCCTGGCGGGCAACTACCCGCGCCGGGAGGACGACGACGACACCTCGGTGAGCGAGGAGTTCATGGCTGCCGCCAAGTCCTACCAGGAGTCCTGGAACCGGACATCCGACCCGTTCATCGGCCTGGTCAAGGGAGTCGCGGAGACCGCCGTCGGAACCGGCGAGCGGCTGTTCGAGGGCCTATTCGGTCGGCGCGGCAGCGGCGACTGACAGCAAGCAGAGCGGTCGGCGCGGCAGCGGCGACTGACAGCAAGCAGAGCCAGCGGTGTGGACCGCATCGATGCGGTTGCGTCCGGGGCTCAGCGGGCGGGACGGCGGCTGCGGCTCCTGAGCAGCACGAGGTCGTCCCGGTGCACGATCTCGCGCTCGTACTCAGGACCCCGCTGCGCGGCCAGTTCACGGGTTGACCGGCCCATCATCGCCGGGATCTCGGATGCGTCGTAGTTGACCAGGCCCCGGGCGATCACCTGGCCACCGGGGTCGCACAGGTCCACCGGATCGCCCGTGTCGAAGCCGCCCTCGACGCCGGTGATCCCGGCGGGCAGCAGCGACGCGCGGCCGCTCCGGATCGCCGCCGCGGCGCCGTCGTCGAGCAGCAGCCTTCCCCGGGCGACTGCCGCGTGGGCGAGCCACAACTGGCGTGCGGCGGGGCGGCGCCCGTCGGGCGCGAAGTAGGTGCCCACCGGCTGGCCGGCCAGGGCGGCCTCCGCCGCCGCGGCACTGGCCACCACCGTCGGTATCCCCGCCTCGGTCGCGATCAGGGCCGCGTCCACCTTGGTGACCATCCCGCCGGTGCTTATCTTCGTGGTGCCGCCGACACCGGGCCCGCCCAGGGTGACGCCGCCGGCGCCGGCCCGGCCCAGGCTGACACCTTCGAGATCGCCGCGGCTGCGCACCTGGGTGATCCGCCGCGCCCCGGGCCTTCGCGGGTCGGTGTCATAGAGGCCGTCCACGTCAGACAGCAGGACCAGTGCCCCGGCCCGGACCACGTGGGCGACCAGGGCCGCCAGCCGGTCGTTGTCGCCGAACCTGATCTCCTCGGTCGCCACCGTGTCGTTCTCGTTGACGATGGGCAGCACGCCCAGTTCGAGGAGCCTGCTCAGGGTGCGCTGCGCGTTCCGGTAGTGTGCGCGGCGCATCAGGTCATCGGCGCTCAGCAGGACCTGCCCGGTGCGGACCCCGTGCCTGGCGAACGCGGCGCTGTACCGGGCGATCAGCAGGCCCTGCCCGACGCTCGCGGCGGCCTGCTGGGTGGCCAGGTCGCGTGGCCTGCGCGGCAAGCCCAGCGGCGCCAGCCCGGACGCGATCGCCCCTGAGGACACCAGCACGACCTGGGTGCCGGAACGGGTGCGGGCCACGAGCGCGTCGGCAAGGGCGGCGATGCGATCCTCGTCGATCCTGCCCTCGGCGGTGGTCAGCGACGAGGAGCCGACCTTGACCACTACCCGGGCAGCCGACGCGATGTCACGCCGGTCATCCGGCACCCCGCCATCGCTCATTGCCGCCACACCGTCAACCTGTACCACATTCACTCCACAAGCGGTGGCAGGAATAGCTGGCGTGGAGGCGCTGACGGTGGCTGGGCGGGGATCACGGGGCCAGTCTCCGGTCGGTGCCGCGCGGGCCGAACCCGCGCCGGTTGCCCGCGGGCACATCCGGATCCCAGTCGAACACCACCGCGTCGTCCCCGTTGCCGATCATCACCTCGGCCCCGTCCTCCGCGCCCGCCTCGGCGAGTGCTTCCTCCACCCCGAGCTTCGCGAGCCGGTCCGCGAGGTAGCCGACCGCCTCCTCGTTGGAGAAGTCGGTCTGCAGCACCCACCGCCACGGCTTTTCGCCGCGCACCAGGAAGGTGTTCTCGCCGACCCGCTCTATCTCGAAGTCCGGGCCGGCGGTGGGCTGCGGCCGGATCACCCGGCGGGTCGGCTGCGCCACCGGGGTCGCCGCGCGCACCCCGGCGACCACCGCAGCCAGGGCGAAGGCGAGCTCGCGCACGCCTTCCCTGGTGGCAGCGGAGACCTTGCACACGGTCAGCCCGCGGCCAGCGAGTACCTGCTCGGCACGATCCGCGAGAACCCGCGCGGCCGGCACATCCACCTTGTTGAGCGCGACGATCCGCGGGCGATCACTCAGGTCCGCGCCGGTGGCGGCTTCGTAGGCGCCGAGTTCCGCCTCGATGACGTCGAAGTCGGCGACCGGGTCACGGCCGGGATCGCCGCCCGCCTCGGGGGCGGCACAATCCAGCACGTGCACGAGCACCGCGCACCGCTCCACGTGCCGCAGGAAGTCCAGCCCCAGGCCCTTGCCCTGGCTGGCACCGGGGATGAGACCGGGCACGTCGGCGGCGACGAACTGGACGTCGCCCGCCTCGACCACGCCGAGGTGCGGGGTCAGCGTGGTGAACGGGTAGTCGCCGACCTTCGGCCGGGCCGCGGACATCGCACCGATCAGCGAGGACTTGCCTGCGTTGGGGAAACCCACCAGGCCCGCGTCGGCCACGGTCTTGAGCTCGAGCACGAGGGAGTACTCGGCCCCGGGCTCGCCGCGCAGCGCGAAACCGGGCGCCTTGCGCCGGGTGGAGGCGAGGGCCGCGTTGCCCAGCCCGCCGCGACCGCCCTGGGCCGCCACGAACCTGGTTCCTGTTCCCACGAGGTCCGCAAGGACTTCGCCGTGCTCGGTCGTGACCACAGTTCCGTCCGGTACCCGGATCACCAGGTCCGCGCCGGCCGCGCCGTTCCGGTTGGATCCGGAACCCTGCTTGCCGTTGCCCGCCCGGCGGACCGGACGGCGGTGGAAGTCGAGCAGGGTGGCCACGCTGGGATGCACCTCGAGGATCACGTCCCCGCCGCGCCCGCCGTTGCCTCCGTCGGGGCCGCCGAGGGGCTTGAACTTCTCCCGGTGGACCGAGGCGCAGCCATGGCCGCCATCGCCCGCCTTGATGCGCAGGAGCGCCCGGTCCGCAAACTCCGCCACTGGCCCTCCTTCCGGCTCGTCGCGCGGTTCTCACATGGATCAGGGGCGGACCGTACCCGGTCCGCCCCTGATGGAAATCGCTGCTGGCGGCCCTAGTCCGCCGTCGGACCGCCGTCGCGAGGCCCTGGCCCGGCAACGATGCTCACCGCCCGGCGCCGCCGCACACTGCCGAACTCGACGGCGCCGCTGACGAGCGCGAACAGGGTGTCGTCCTTCCCCCGGCCAACGCCGGGCCCAGGGTGGAAGTGCGTCCCGCGCTGGCGCACGATGATTTCGCCCGCGTTGACCCGCTGTCCGCCGAACCGCTTGACGCCGAGACGCTGGGCCGCGGAGTCGCGGCCGTTCCGGCTGGACGACGCGCCTTTCTTGTGTGCCACGTCAGCCCCTCTTCCCGGCACTGGTGTTTGCTGTGCTGGTGCTTGCTGTGCTGGTGCTTGCTGTACTGATACCAGTGATCTTCAGCTGGGTGTAGTGCTGCCGGTGGCCCAGGCGGCGCCGGTAACCGGTCTTGTTCCGGTAGTGGATCATGTTGATCTTGGGGCCGGCCACCGTGCCCAGGATCTCCGCGGTGACCTTGTACCGGTCAAGCTCCGCCGGGTTGCTGATGACCTTGCCGTCATCGACAACAAGCAAAGCGGACAGGGTCACGCTGGAACCGACATCACCGGCAAGCGTGTCGACGGTGAGCACGTCGTCCACCGCCGCCTTCTCCTGCCTGCCACCGCAGCGCACGATCGCGTACACCGAGAACTCGCTCTCTGCCTCATGCGGCATTGCCTTGTGTGGCACTGCCGCGGCCTCATGCGGCTGTGCCGCGCTCTGTCTCAGGGCGGGCCCGCCGCCTGGCCTCGTTCGGGTTATGCCTTGCGCGGGCCCACCGCGCCACCCGCCGAAGCGGTCTGGCATAACGACGATGGCCTGCCCGCGTTGCACACGGCATTCTGGGACGATGCGGCCCCGGAACCGCTCTGTGCGCCGACTACTCAGGTTATCAGAAAGCCAGCGGCCTCTCGCCCGCAGCGAGCCAGGCCCCTCTCCTGCCGCACCTCATGGCGCGGCCGGAGAGGTGTCATCCGGCGCTGCATCGTCGGTGGGATGAGCCTCGCCCTGGTCCGGCGCGTGCTCGCCGCCCGGCGCGGTGTCCGTGACGGACGTGCTCCCCGCGCCCGGCGCGGCATAGGCCGCCGGTGCCACATACCCGGCCGGGTCGCTGCTGGCTGCCATGGGCGCCGGTCGCTCGCCGTCCACCGCCAGGCCACCTGTCCCGGCAGGGGCCTCGGTCACCACGGCAGTGTCCGGCTGGCCGGTCCCGGATCCACCGGACCTCCGGCGACGGCGGCCACCCTGCCGGTCTCCGTCCTGACGGCCGCCGCGCTCCTGCCCGGCGCCGGCTGACTCAGCCCCGGCTGGCACGCTGACCGCCTCGTGATCCCGTTCCGCGGCCGTGCCCTCCCGGCCCTGCTGGCCGTTCCCGCCCTGGCCGTTCTTGTCCTGGCCGTTCTTGTCCTGACCGCCGTTCCTGTCCTGACGGCCGCCCGGGGCCTGGCGCCCATCATCCGCGGACGTCCGGCCGCGGTGACCGCCGCTGGCTGCGCTGGCTGGATCCGTCAGGTCGAGCGACACGATGCGCCCGCGGCCGTTGCAGCAGTCGCAGGGCTCGGAGAAAGCCTCCAGCAGGCCGGAACCGACCCGCTTGCGGGTCATCTGCACCAGGCCGAGCGAAGTGACTTCGGCCACCTGGTGCTTAGTGCGGTCGCGGGCCAGGCACTCAAGCATCCGGCGCAGCACAAGCTCGCGGTTGCTCTCCAGGACCATGTCGATGAAGTCGATCACGATGATGCCGCCGATGTCGCGCAACCTCAACTGGCGGACGATCTCCTCGGCCGCCTCGAGGTTGTTGCGGGTGACGGTCTCTTCCAGGTTCCCGCCCTGCCCGGTGAACTTCCCGGTGTTCACATCGACGACGGTCATCGCCTCGGTGTTGTCGATGACCAGCGAGCCGCCGCTGGGCAGCCACACCTTGCGCTCAAGCGCCTTGGAAAGCTGCTCGTCGATCCGGTACCGGGCGAACACGTCGTCGTCATCCGCCCAGTGGGTGAGCCGTTCCGCCAGGTGCGGGGCCACGTACCGGACGTACTCATAGACCAGGTCCCAGCCTTCGTCCCCGGCGACGACCAGCGACGCGAAGTCCTCGTTGAAGATGTCCCGCACCACGCGGATAGTGAGATCGGGCTCGCTGTACAGCAACTCGGGCGCGTTGGCGGTCTTCGCCTTCTGCTCGATGGCCTCCCACTGGGCGGACAGCCGCGCGACGTCGCGCGCGAGTTCCTCCTCCGTCGCGCCTTCCGCGGCGGTGCGCACGATCACCCCGGCGCCTTCCGGCATGACCTGCTTGAGGATCTGCTTCAGCCGCGTACGCTCCTTGTCCGGCAGCTTGCGGCTGATGCCCATCATGGATCCGCCCGGCACGTAGACCAGGTAGCGGCCGGGCAGGCTCACCTGGCTGGTCAGCCGCGCGCCCTTGTGCCCGACCGGGTCCTTGGTGACCTGCACCAGGACGGACTGGCCGGACTTCAGCGCAGACTCGATGCGCTTGGACTCACCTTCCAGCCCGCTCGCGTCGAAGTTGACCTCACCCGCGTACAGGACCGCGTTGCGGCCTTTGCCCACGTCAACGAAGGCCGCCTCCATCGACGGCAGGACGTTCTGCACCTTGCCCAGGTAGACGTTGCCGACCAGGGACTGGTGGGTCGCCTTGTCCACATAATGCTCGACGAGCACGCCGTCCTCGAGCACCGCGATCTGGGTGCGGTCATGCAACTGGCGGACGACCATGACGCGGTCCACGGACTCACGCCGCGCCAGGAACTCCGACTCGGAAATGACCGGGGGGCGCCGTCGGCCAGACTCACGGCCCTCGCGCCGGCGCTGCCGCTTCGCCTCCAGCCGGGTCGACCCGCGCACGGACTTGACGTCGCCGGACGACACGGGCTCGTCACTGACGTGCGGGCGCGGCACCCGCACATGGACCACAGTGTTCGGCGGATCGTCCGAAGCCGGCTGCTCGGCCTCGCCCGCCGAGCCACGGCGACGCCGGCGCCTCCGGCGCCTGCTCCCGGCCGGGCCCTCGTCCGCGTCGTCGCCGCTGTCCGGGCTGTCCGCGGAACCCTCAGCTTCGGCCTGCTTACCCTCTGCCTGCTTACCCTCTGCCTGCTTCGCCTCCGCGCGCCTGCCATCCCCGTGCTTGGCGCCGGCTGACCTGCCGCGCTCAGCCGAGTCGCGGGATCCGCCCCTGGGCTGGGCGGAATCCCCGCCTTCCGGCTCGCTGGCTGCCGCGTCCTCATCGGGTGTCTCGCCGTCCGCGTCGTGCCCCCTGGACCGGCTGCCACGGCGACGGCGCTTGCGCGCGGGCCCGTCGGCACCGTCCCGGGCCGACTCGTCCGGCCCGTTGTCCGCACCGGACGCCTCGTCCCGCGTCCTGCCCTGATCGGCGGCGGGCTGGCCGGCCGCGGGCGGCTGGAAGATGACCGGGGGCGGCTGGAAGGTGGCCTGGGGCACCGCACCGGAAGCTCCCGGAGCAACGGGTGCCGCCGGGGCAGCTGGCGTCGCCGCAGGTGAAGGGGGTATGGGCACGGTCGGGGCGGTGACCGGCGCCGCCGCGATGTCGGCGGGCGGCGGACCGGCCGCCCGGGTCGCGGCCCGCCGGGAACCGCGTCCCCGGCGCTGGGGTACGGCGGACTCGCCGTCGCCGCTACCAGGTGACCCCGCTACGACGGTGTCGCTGCTACCAGCCGACGCCGCTACGGGGGCGTCGCTGGAGCCAGGCGACCCCGCTACGGCGGTGTCGCTGTTCCCCGGCGACCCCGCTACGGCGGTGTCGCTGGAGCCAGCCGCTCCGGTCAGATTGGATGGCGCTGGACCTCCATCACTGTCGCCATGTGCCGCATCATTCTGGTGCGGATCGTTCAGCTCGGTTTCGAGCATCCGGGCTATCTCCCGTCAGGCTCCCGGGCGCGTGGGCTCGCAACGAACCCGCCGCTCCGCGCAGGAGCTGGTCGTACGCGCTCGCCGGAACCGCATCGGCCACCTGGGCCGACGGCGCTTCCGGGCGCGTTGTCTCTACATGTTCCTGTGCCGCGCCCTGCCCAAGCGGCTGGGGTGCCGCCACATGGGACGCCCAGCTCTCGGAGGCCCCGGCGGGCGCTTGTTGCCCTGCAGGCCCGGCTGCGGCAGCCACTGTCGCGAGCGGTCCTTGTGCCAGCCTGGTCACCAGCGGTGGTGATGACGGCACAAGCCCAGCCACACGGCGAAGTGCGGACAGGATGTCATCGGGTCGCACAGCAGGCGTCACGTGCCGAACAACCATTCGAAGTATCGCATACCCGGCGTTCGGCGCATCAGTGGCACGCCAGTCGGCCCGCATCTCCACCACTGCGGCACGGGCATCCATCCGCCGGATCCCCTTGCTGGTCAGGCGCTCGACCTCCACGCTCTCGGTGGCGAGGAAGGTCTCGACCGCCGCAGCCGCCGCTGCCAGCCCGACTCCGGGGAGGACGGCTTCCCACTGGGACGCCTCGAACACTGCGGCACCCAGGGAACCGGCTTCCTCGGTCACGTCTATCACATCAATCCCGTCCGGCAGGGCCGCATTGAGCTGGTCCCGCACTTCGGAGACGACGCACTCTGCCGTCAGCGAAAGCTCCAGGTACTCAGCCTCACTCGCCGTCCCCGTGGGGGCCGCGCCAGCATAAGAGATCTTCGGGTGAGGCGTGAATCCCGCAGAGTAGGCGATGGGCAACTGCGCCCTGCGTACTCCCCGCTCAACGGCCCGCGCGATGTCTCTGTGACTGGCGAATCGCATCCTGCCTCTTTTAGAATACCGGACGATAAGCCGCTGGACGACGGGCGGCTGATCAGCGCCGCGTGTCGGGCCGGCGGCCTTCCCCGCAGCGGGATCGGGAACTGCCATCTAGCCGACGCCCCCCGCGGCACGGGCCGGTTCGCCGGTTCCGGTCCCGCCTGCCCCGGCCGGTTCGCCGGTTCCGGTCCCGCCTGCCCCGGCCGGTTCGCCGGGCCCGGTCCCGCCCGCTCCCGCCCGCCCGCCAGGGCCGCTCTCCGCTGCGCGTCCGCTCCCCGCGCTACCAGGCGCAACGGTCAGCGGCAGCAGTGTTCTCCCAGTAGGACCGGTCTGTATCTCAGTCCCCATGGTGGGACAGACGCCGCAGTCATAGCACGGGGTCCAGCGACAGTCCTCGACCTCGGCGGCCCCGGCGGGATCGATCGCATCCTGCCAGTCCTGCCAGAGCCAGTCGCGGTCGAGGCCCGCGTCCAGGTGATCCCAGGGGAGCACCTCGCTGTAGTCGCGTTCCCTCGTGGTGTACCAGGCCAGGTCCACCGGGTCAGCGGCCAGTGCCTGGTCGGCGGAGCGGGCCCACCGGTCGAACGAGAAGTGCTCGCTCCATCCGTCGAAGCGTGCCCCGTCCTGCCATGCCGTCCTGATCACCTTGGCCACCCGGCGGTCACCCCGGGAGAGCAGGCCCTCGATGACCGACGGCTCACCGTCGTGGTAGCGGTAACCTACGGCGCGCCCGTAGCCGGGGTCAGCGCGCAGCGCCGCGCCGAGCTTGCGCAGCCGCTCGTGGACCGTCTGGTGATCGCACTGGGCCGCCCACTGGAACGGGGTGTGCGGCTTGGGCACGAACCCGCCGATCGACACGGTGCACCGGATGTCCCGGCGGCCGGTCACCTCCCGCCCGGCCTGGATGACCCGCCGGGCGAGTCCGGCGATGGCCAGCACATCCTCGTCCGTCTCCGTGGGCAGGCCGCACATGAAGTAGAGCTTCACCTGCCGCCACCCGCTGGCGTAGGCGACGGCGACGGTGCGGATCAGGTCCTCCTCGGTGACCATCTTGTTGATCACCTTGCGGATCCGCTCGGACCCTCCTTCCGGGGCGAAGGTCAGCCCGGACCGGCGGCCGCCCCGGCTCAGCTCGTCGGCGAGCGTCACATTGAACGCGTCGACCCTGGTCGACGGGAGGGACAGCCCGGTGGAGGTGCCCTCGTACCTGTCGGCCAGCCCGGTGACGATCTCGTCGATCTCGCTGTGATCGGCACTGGACAGCGAGAGCAGGCCGACCTCGCTGAACCCGCTCTCGGCCAGCCCTCGCTCGACCATGTCGCCGATAGTGGTGACGCTGCGTTCACGCACCGGCCGGGTGATCATCCCGGCCTGGCAGAACCGGCAGCCCCGGGTACAGCCGCGGAAGATCTCCACGCTGAACCGCTCATGCACCGACTCCGCCACCGGGACCAGCGGCTTGCGGGGGTACGGCCACTCATCGAGGTCCATCACGGTGTGCTTGGGGACCGTGAACGGCACCCCGCTGCGGTTCGGGGCGACCCGCTTGATCCGGCCGTCCGGCAGGTACTCCACGTCGTAGAAGCGCGGCACGTAGATGCCGCCCTCGACGGCGAGGCGCAGCAGCAGGCCGTCCCGGCCGCCCGGCCGGTCGGCCCGCTTCCAGTCCCTGATCAGGCCGGAGATGGTCAGCACGGCCTGCTCGCCGTCGCCGAGCACGGCGCCGTCGAGGAACTCCGCGATGGGCTCGGGATTGAACGCGGCGTGGCCGCCCGCGATCACCAGCGGATGCTCCTCGCCCCGGTCGGCCGCCGACAGCGGGATCGCCGCAAGGTCCAGGGCGGACAGCAGGTTCGTGTAGCCCAGCTCGGTCGCGAAGCTGACGCCGAGCACGTCGAACGCGCCCACCGGCCGGTGCCCGTCCACCGTGAACTGGGGGATCCCGTGCTCCCGCATCAGGTTCTCCAGGTCCGGCCAGACGTTGTAGGTGCGCTCGGCGAGCACGCCGTCGCACTCGTTCAGCACCTCGTAGAGAATCTGCACGCCCTGGTTGGGCACGCCTACCTCGTAGGCGTCCGGGTACATCAGCGCCCAGCGCACCTCGGCGGCGTCCCAGTCACGGACAACCGAGTTCAGCTCGCCCCCGACATACTGGATCGGCTTGCGCACCCGGGGAAGCAGCGGCTCCAGGCGCGGGTAGACCGATTCCACAGACATCTTGACAGCTTAGGCGGTGCCAGCCCGGGGGGACGACCCCCCGGACCCCCTCGCGAGTCACTGGCTCGGAGGGGACACGCCTCCGGCGCGCCCCGCCTCGCCAGCGAAGACCCGTGCTTTACCCGAAGACAGAGTGCCGCCGGCGCACGGACAGCAGCACGCCTACCGCGATCATGTCGGCGAACATGGCTGATCCGCCGTAGGACACGAAAGGCAGCGGCAGGCCGGTCACCGGCATGATCCCGATAGTCATGCCGATGTTGACGAAGGACTGCAGGCCGAACCAGATCGCGATGCTCGACGCGACCAGCATGCCGAACTGGTCGTCGGCGCGGGCGGCGATCCGCAGCGCCCGGAAGACCAGGATGGCGAGCACGGCGATGATCACGGCACACCCGACGAAGCCGATTTCCTCGCCCGCGACGCTGAAGATGAAGTCGGTCTGCTGGTTGGGCACGAAGCTCGCGGTGACCAGCGGGCCGTGCAGCAGGCCGGTGCCGAACATCCCGCCGGAGCCGATCATGATCTTGGAGTGCAGTGTCTCGTACCCGGAGCCGTTCGGGTCCGCCGTCGGGTGCAGGAACGCGGTCAGCCGGGTCAACTGGTAGCCCTTGAGCAGGTGCAGCTTGAACACCGCGACCACGGCGAGCGCACCAGCCACCGCCAGGGCCGCCACCCAGCGCAGTCGCAGCCCGGACAGCGCGATCATGCCGAAGGCCATGACCAGCAGCAGGATGACTACGCCGAGGGCCGGCTCGAGCGCCACGAGGGCAACCGGGACCGCGGCGAGGGCGAGCACCACGGCGGCGTGCCGCGGTCGCGGGATCCTCCCGCCGTCCCGCAACCCGCTGAAGATCAAGGCGCCGACCAGGACCAGCGCGATCTTCGCGAACTCTGAGGGCTCCACCTGGAACCCGGCGGACAGGTTGATCCAGGCTCTGGCGCCGCTCACCGTGGTGCCCAGCGGGCTGAGCACCACGAGCAGGCCCAGGCAGGCCAGCACGTAGACGATCGGCGCCAGGAGGCGGATCTGCCGGTAATCCAGCAGGCTCACCGCGACCATGAAGGCCAGCCCGAGCGCCACGTTGATCAACTGCTTCATGAGGTAGGCGCGCGGGTCAGCGCTCGGCTGGGTGGCCGAGTAGACCAGCAGCGTGCCGATCAGGCTGAGCGCCACGACGGACGCCACCAGCACCCAGTCGTACTGGCGCAGCAGCGAGTCCTTCGCCAGCGCCCGGGCGAGCAGTGGCTTGTGCCCCTGGCCGAAGCCGGGGGTGCGGGGCGAGGAGTAATCCCGCGTGCCGAGGCTCATCGCTAGCCCCCGTAACCGGGCGGCGCGGTGATCGTGCCATCCGCCGACACCCTCGGCAGCGCGCTGGGCAGGTTCCCGCCCGGCACGGCCGCCTGATGGCCCTCCAGGCCGTAGATGTCGTCGTAGATCTGGCGGACCGCGGGCGCGGCCACGTCGGCGCCGTAGTTCGAGTCCGGGATCATGACCACCACCACGTACTTCGGGTTGTTGCACGGCGCGTAGGAGGCGAAGACCGAGGTGACCGAGGTGTTGAACACCTCGGCGGTACCGGTCTTGCCGGCCACGCAGACTGTGGAGCGCGGGAATCCGCTGAACGCCCCGGCAGCGGTGCCCCCGCCGGTCGTCACGCCGGCGAGCGCGTTCCTGATGTAGGCCAGCGCGGCGCCGGCCACCGGCAGGCGCCGGACCAGCGGCGGCTTGATCTTCTGCACTACCTGGCCGGACGGGCTGATAACCGCCTCGCCGATCCGCGGGCTGTACAGCTTGCCGCCGTTCGCCAGGGCCGCGTAGGCGTTGGCGAGCTGCAGCGGGGTGACCGACACGTAGCCCTGGCCGATGGCCGCGATCGCCGCCTGGCCGGGCTCCCACACGTTGCCGTAATGACAGTCCTGGTATTCGATCTGCTGCACGTAAGAACCGTTCGCATTACCGTACTTGCACCAGTCCTGCCCGGTATGCGCGTTGTCCTTCCATAGGTAGTACAGCCATTCCCGGGTCGGGATGCTGCCAGCGCTCTGCTCGGGCAGGTCGATCCCGGGGGTGGTGCCGAATCCCCAGTCCACCTCCATTTTCTGCATCTCCTGCATGGGGGCTTTCGGGCTGGTGACGACATTCTCGTTCGTATGGTCGCTCTGGTAGATCTGGTACGCCAGCTCGTAGAAGACCGTGTCACAGGAAACGATCAGCGCCTCGTTCAGGCTCATCGGGCCGAGGTTCGGCTGGCCGTCGTTGGCGAACGAGTGCCCGCCGACGTTGTAGGTGGCCGGGCAGTTGTAGGTGCCGGCGAGGCTGTAGCCGGCGTGGACCGCCGCCGCTGCCGAGGTCACCTTGAAGGTGGAGCCCGGGGCGTACTCCCCCTGGGTCACCCGGTTCAGCACCGGCTCGCTGTTGGCCGTGCCGAAAAGCTGCTTGTACTGCTGCTGGGAGAGGCCGCCGTTCCAGATGCCCGGGTTGTAGCTGGGCTCGCTGGCCATGGCGACCACCCGGCCGGTGGTGGTCAGCACCACCGCCGCACCGGTGGTGGCGTGCGGGTTGCCCTGCAACTGCGCCTTGTGGATCGCCGCCGCCAGCACGTTCTGCACGTCCCCCTGAAGCCGCGCGTTGATGCTGGTCACGAGGTCATTACCGGTCTTGGGCGCGGTGGTCCTGATCGTGCCAAGCTGCTGGCCCGCGCTGTTCACCGACAGCACTTCCTTGCCGGGAGTGCCCTGCAACTGATTGTTGTACTGCTCCTCCAGCCCGGCCTGGCCCACCAGGTCCTCGCCGGAGAAACCGGTCGCCGGCAGGTGGTCCTGCTTGACCTGCTGGGCGGTGATCGGGCCCAGGTATCCCAGGACCTGCGCCGGGTTCGCGCCGTCCGGCTGCGGGTAATTGGCCACCGGGTTCACCCCGGCGGTCACCCCGGGGAACTGGGCGTGGTTCTGCATGATCTGCACGGCGACCGCGTCGGGGACGTGCTGGGCGACCGGGATGGGCTGGTACGGCGAGCCTGGCCAGCATGGCTGGGAGACGTGCGCGTTGCATAGCCGGATTTTCTCGCTGAGCACCTTGTCCGACGTGCCGAGCAGCGTGGCCAGCCTGCGCAGCACCGCCTTGCCGCCGTCGCTCTGCGCCGCCAGGTTCATCATGTTCACCGTGACCACGAGGGAACTGGCGTTGTTCACCAGTGGGCGGCCGGCATCGTCCAGGATCTGGCCGCGGACCGCCGGGGTGATCACGGTCTGCGTCTGGTCCTGGGCGGCTAGCTGCACGTAGCTGCTGCCGGTCATCACCTGCAGGTACCACAGGCGACCGCCCAGCGAGATCAGCAGCGCGGCCACCAGCGCGTACACCACGACGAGGCGCCGCCGCGACGCCGGGATCATCTAGAGCCCCCCCGTCCGCTTGCTTCCGAACCGCCACCTGCCCGGCCGGCGGCCGAACACGGCCCGCCCCCGGCGCCCGCCCAGTGCGCCTGCGCCGGCACCGCCGAAACGACTGCCGCCTGGCCCGGGCCCGCCGAAACTGGCGGCCATGCCCCGGCCACCCACGGTGCCCGGCTTGCTGCGCCGGAACCGCGGAGTGTGCGTCTTGCCGGTGGCCGGGCGCCGTCGCGCGCCGCCGCCGAACGCGCCGCGGCCGAGCCCACCGCCGCGGCCGGGCGAACCGCCGCCCCTGGACCTGCTGCCGCGGCGGCCGAGCACCGGGCCGCCGATCGCCCCGTCGCGGCGCCGGGCCGCGCCGAGCCGGAGGTGCACCGGCCGGACCGGCCGGCCAGCCGGCGTCCGCGCACCGCTGGCCGAGCCGCCCTGCATAACGCTGCCGCGCAGCCGCGGCCCCCGGGACGGACGGAGCGCCCTGCCGCCCGCTCCGTCCCCGAGGGTGCCCCCGGACCGGCCGAACGCGCTGCCGGGCATCGTGCGCCGGCTGCTGCCGGTCACCGCGCCGCCACGGTACCGGCTGGCCCAGTCCCGGCTGCCCAGGCGCAGGTGCACCGGCCGAACCGGGAGGCGCTGGGCGATCCGGGTGCCGCTCGCCGAGCCGCCCCGCATGGCACGCCCGCCACCCAGGCGCAGGTGCACCGGCTGGGCCGGGGGCCGCTTGGTGACCCGGGTACCGCCCGCTGACCCGGCCTGCGCGGCACCCCCGCGCATGGCACGCGATTTCAGCCGCGGGGCGCGCCCGGTGCCGGTGTCGCGCACGACCGCGCCGGAAGCGGACAGCAGCCCTGCCGCGGCGGCCAGCCCGGTGGCCACCAGCGGCTGGCTGGCCGACCCGCCGCGGAAGGCGGCGAGGCGCTGGGTGGCCTGCCCCCTGGCCCGGGCCACGGCGTACAGCACGAACGGGCTGAGCAGCACGTCGTAGACGACCGAGGCGGGCAGCACCTGGCGGACCGCCGTCCAGGTGATATCGGCGTCACCGAAGATCATCCCGGTCAGCGCGTAGAGCAGTTCGCCCGCTGCGGAGCCGACGGCCACCGCGCCGATCGGCACCCAGGCCGAGCTGTCGAGGTCGGCGCCGAGCCGCCCGGCCGCATAGCCGACGATGCAGAACACCAGGGCGTACTGCCCCATCAGATGGGTGGCTGGCGGGGCGACATCCAGGGCGAGCCCGGCGCAGAAGCCACCCAGCAGGCCTTCCAGCGGGCCGCCGGTCAGCGCGACCGCGACCACGACGACGAGGACGAGATCAGGTCCCGCACCGCCCGGCAGCCGCAGGTTGTTGAGCACGGTCAGCTGGATAACGATCGCGAGCAGCAGCAGCCCGCCCGACCGCGCAGCCCGCCGCACCTCAGCCCCCCGATCTCGTGGCGCTGGGGGTCGGCGTCGCGGCGGCGCCGGAGGCCCCGGCGTGACTGGCGCCGGGCGAGGCACTCGCGGTGACCGTCGGGGTGGGGCTCGGCACCGGCGGCAGCACGGAGAACCGCGGGTCGGTGCGCGGCGGGACGACCACCACGCCCACCACGCCGAGCGCGGTGTCATTCGCGTACGGGCGGACCAGGGCCAGCTTGGTCAGCGAGCTGGCGCTGCCCTCCACCCGGGTGATCACGCCCACCGGCACTCCGGGGACGTAGGGCCTGCCGCCGACCGAGCCGAAGGTGACCAGTTGCTGCCCGGGTTGCAGCACGGCGTTGACGTCGAACACCTGAAGGCGGAGCAGCCCGCTGCCGGACATGGTCTTGCCGGTGCCGGTGACCACGCCGATCTGCCCGGTGCCCGCGAGCCGCACGCCCACGGTCACGCTGGCATCGGTGCTGAGCAGCACGGTGGAGGTGGTCGCGTTCACCGCGGTGACCGTGCCGACCAGCCCCTGGCCGTTCAGCACGGTCTCGTCCGGCTTGATGCCGTCAGCGCGGCCGGCGTCGATGGTGACCGAGTCGTCATAGGCCGCCCCGGCCGCTATCACGCTCGCGGTCACGATCCGGTACCGGCCGCGGCCGGCCAGCTGGAGCAGCTGGCTCAGCTGCGCCTCGTCGTACTTGCTCAGCCGCTGCTGGCTCAGCTGCGCACGGAGGCCGACCACCTGCCGTTGCAGCGCGGCGATCCTGGCTTGCGAGCCCGACCCGGTCAGCCCGTCAGCGAACGCGGCGACCGGCCTGCTGATCAGGTTGCCCACGCTTTCCACGGAGCCGAAGACCGCCCCGCCTGCCGAGCGCAGCCCACGCAGCGGGGAGGTGACGCCACCCCGGTAGTCGATGGTGATCAGCAAGAGCGCGGCGGCTAGCAGCACCCCGAGAAAGATGCGGGTCCGCCGGGTGTCGTGCACCAGGTCTCCTCATCCATGCAGCTGGCCAGGCCCCCCTGTCAACTACCGCCGCCGCGGCCCGCCCTTACCGCGGCGGTCAGCGTCTCGCCTCCGGAACCAGCACCTGGCGAAGGGTATCGAAGTCTTCCACACACTTGCCGGTGCCGAGCACCACGGAATCGAGCGGGTTGTCGGCCACGTGCACCGGCATGCCGGTCTCCTCGCGCAGCCGGTCGGAAAGCCCGCGGAGCAGCGCGCCGCCCCCGGTCAGCACGATCCCCCGGTCCATGACGTCGCCGGCCAGTTCAGGAGGGCACTTGTCGAGCGTGGTCTTGACCGTATCCACGATCAGGGCGACCGGCTCCTCGATGGCCCGGCGGATTTCCTCAGCGGAGATCACGATTGTCTTCGGCAGCCCGCTCACCAGGTCCCGGCCGCGGATCTCGGCGTGCGGCTCATCCACGGACGGGTACGCCGAGCCGAGCGCCATCTTGATCTCCTCGGCGGTGCGCTCGCCGAGCATCAGCGAGTACTCCTTCTTGCCGAAGGTGATGATCGCCTGGTCGAGTTCGTCACCGGCCACCCGGATCGACTGCGATGTGACGATGCCGCCCAGCGAGATCACCGCGACCTCGGTGGTACCGCCGCCGATGTCCACCACCATGTTCCCGGTCGGCTCGTTGACCGGGAGCCCGGCCCCGATCGCCGCGGCCATCGGCTCCTCGATGATGTAGACGCGGCGTGCTCCTGCCTGATGACCGGCTTCCTTGACCGCGCTCTGCTCGACCCCGGTGATGCCGCTGGGCACCGCCACGACCACCCGCGGCTTGGCCAGGTGCCTGCGCCGGTGCACCTTCTGGATGAAATAGCGGAGCATCCGCTCGGTGACGTCGAAGTCGGCGATGACCCCGTCCTTGAGCGGGCGCACGGCCACGATGTTGCCCGGCGTCCGCCCGATCATCCGTTTCGCCTCGACCCCCACCGCGACGATCTGGCCGGTATTGGTATTCAGCGCCACCACAGAGGGTTCGTTGAGCACGATGCCGCGTCCCCGGACATACACCAGGGTGTTCGCGGTGCCCAGATCGACCGCCATGTCACGGCCCAGAAACGCCAGCGCGTTGCTCATGAGGAACGAGAACCTTCCAAAAAGGGTCTGCTGGATGATCTGTGGTTTTATTGCCGCGGCTCGCGCCCCTGCGAGTCAAGCCGCCTGTGTCCTTCATCGGCCAGTGCCGGCCTGCCTAAACGAGGTCGGGAAAGAAGATCTTGATTTCCCGCTCGGCGGAGTCCGGTGAGTCGGATCCGTGCACGATGTTCTGCTGCACATCCAACGCGTGGTCGCCGCGGATAGTGCCCGCGGCGGCCCGGACCGGGTCGGTGGCGCCGGCCAGTGCGCGGAACGCTTCGATCGCCCGGGGACCCTCCGCGACCAGCGCGACCAGGGAACCCGACGTGATGAAGGCCACCAGCGAGGCGAAGAACGGCTTGCCCGCGTGCTCCGCGTAGTGGGTCTCCGCGGTTTCCGTGCTGATGGTCCGCATGTCCATGGCCACGACCCGCAGGCCCTTGCGCTCGATCCGCCGCAGCACTTCCCCGACCAGTGCCCGCCGTACGCCGTCGGGTTTGACCAGGACAAGGGTACGTTCAGTCAAGACTGCTCCTCTTCGCCGGTGGCAACGGTGCCGATCCCGGAGTGATCGAGGGCAAACCCGCCGCGGCCAAATCTTACCGTTGCCGCCCTGGGTGGCTGGGCTCGCGGCACGCGTTCCGGCGCCTTGGCGCAGCCTTGTCAGCCCGGTTCTCCGGTCGCCTCGCGCGCCCGGCCGCGTCACCCGCACACACAGGTCCCGCCGGCGGGCCGGCCAGCCGGCCACGGCGCCATGGCCGCCCGCTGACGCCTTGGTGACCTGGACATGCAGGTCTCAAATGCGGCAAGCTCAAGGGGACCGTCCGGCAACGGTGCCGGGTCAGCGGCCCGGCGGAAGGCACGGCACCGTGCCGCCGGACCGCAACGGAGCGTTCCGTCAGCGGCCCGGGGGAAGCTGATGAAGAGCAGGTGAACGGTGGAGCACGAGACCGGAGCGCCGCCGCAGGGGGGCGCGCCACTGCGGCGGAACGGCCTGCTCCCCAAAATCCTGCCGTTCGCCGCGCTCGCCTGCCTCGCCGAGGCGAGCCTGGCGCTGCCGCCCGGCCCGGTCTCGGCCGCGGACGCGGCCGCCAGCATCGCCCTCCTCGCCGCCGTCGCGGGCGCCATCGCGTTCCTGCCCTGGGACCGGCTCCCGGCCTGGTCCGGCGTTCTCGTCCCGCTGCTGTACACGGCGTCGGTGCTGCTGCTCATCCAAGCGGCCGGCGGGTCCAACTCCGGGGTAACCATCGTCGTGCTGAGCCCGCTGATCTGGACGGTACTGCAGCACCGCCCGTGGGAATCGGCCTGCGTGGCGGTGGCGGTTCTCGGCGTGGTGCTGGCTATCTCCCTCATGCCCGACGAGGCGCCCACTGACGTGCTCATCCGGCGCATGCTCTTCTGGGCCGCGCTCGTTGCCATGATCGCCTTCGCCGGGCACGGCCTGCGCGCCCGGGTGCATCGCTCGCAGCAGGAGACGGCCCGGGTCCAGGACCGGCTGCGCGAGCTGAGCATCCTGGCCGACCGGGATCGCATCGCCGCCAGCCTGCACGACACCGTGGTTCAGCGGCTGTTCGCGGCCGGACTGTCGCTGCAGGGGGTGGCCGTGCTCAGCGGCCACCCTGGGGTCAAGAGCCGGATCGACGAGGCCGTGCACGACCTGGACGAGTCCATCACGCTGCTGCGCGAGTCCATCTTCAGCCTGGAGCGCGGCCTGCCGGGGCAGGACGTGCCGGAACAGGATCAGCTGGACCGGGGCTCCCCGGACCGGGGCTCCCCGGACCGGGGCTGGCTCGATCATGGGCTGCGGCGCAGCATCCTCGACGCGTCGAGCCAGCTGACGCCCGGCCTGGGGGTGGTTCCCGAAGTGACCCTCGAGGGCCCCATCGACACCGACGTGCCTGCGCAAGCCGCCACCCAGCTGCTGGAAGCGCTGCGTACGGCACTCGCCTGCAGCGGCGCGAGCGCGGACGCCGCCCGGGTCGCCGTGGCGGTCACCGTGGACAGCGATGCGGTGACGCTGACCATCGCCGACGACGGCACCCAGTGGACCGCCCGGTCAGCCGACGCGGACCTGTCCCGGCTCCGTGAGCGCGCCACCCTGGTCGGCGGCACGATGGCGATCGAGTCAGCGCCCGGCGGCATGACGCGGCTCACCTGGCGGGCACCGCTGGCCGAGCCAGGCGGCCGCGGCGATGATCCGCCGGCACCGGCGCCGCCGTCGCCGGATCTTCCGGAGGGCGTCACGGTGATTCCGCGCGGCGCCCCATCCAGATAGCCAGCACCCAGAACCCGGCGAAGATGGCGCCCAGCGCGTACATCACCGGCACCAGCGCGCCAGCCGCGATCACCAGCGCTTGCAGCACGCTGCCGGCCACCAGCGCCACGCGCAGGCCCGGCCGGCCAACCACGGCCGCGAGCAGCACCGCGGCCACGGCCAGCCCGCCGCCAGCGAGTCCCGCCGCCCGGGGTGAGGCGTGCCCGATGGTGATGGCCACCGGGATCGCGAGCCCGATCACGATGGCCTCCATCACCAGCACCGTGGCGCACAGTCGCCGCATGCCTAGCGCCTCATTCCGGAGCTTCCGCCTCCTCGCCCGGGGACACCAGCAGGACACGGGCGTCTCCGGCGGTGACGACTGATCCGGTGACCAGCACCCCGGCCCGGGTCAGGCCTTCCTCCCCGGCCGCCTCATCGGCCAGCCCCACCGCCATCTCCAGCGCGTCGTCGATCCGCGCGGCGGCGTGCACCCGTTCCGGGCCGAACACCGACCCGGCCAGCTCGGCGAGCTTGACCGGGTCCATCGACCGGTCCGAAGAGTTCCGGGTCACCACGAGCTCGGAGATCACCGGCTCCAGCTGATCCAGGATGCCCGGCACGTCCTTGTCCTCGCTGACCGCCAGCACACCAATCAACGAGGCAAAGGTGAACCCCTCCGTCAAGGCTTCCATCGCCGCGGCCATCCCGGCCGGGTTGTGCGCGGCGTCCACGATGACCACCGGGCTCCGCCGCACCACCTCCAGCCGCCCCGGCGACGTCACCCCCGCGAACGCCTGGCGGACAAGCGCGGGGTTGATCTGGTCGTCGCCGTAGCCGACCAGCACGCCATGATCGGATCCCGCCGCCACGGGCTCGCCGTTGACCTGGCCGGGACCCATGTCCGCGGCGCCGGCGAACGCCTCGACGGCGGCGAGGGCGCACACGGCGTTGCCCGCCTGGTAGGCGCCGAACAGGGGCAGGGCGATGTCGGTGTAGTCGCCACGCAGGCCGCGGAGGTCCAGGCGCTGCCCGCCGACCGCGAGATCGCGGTCGAGGACGCCGAATTCCAGGCCTTCCCGGAGCACGCTCGCGCCGACCGTGACGGCCCGGCGCAGCAGCGCCTCCGCGGCCGGGACCTGCTGCTGGGCCAGCACGGCCACCGCACCCGGCTTGATGATCCCGGCCTTGTCCGCCGCGATCTCCTCCACTGTGTCACCCAGGTAGACGGTGTGGTCGAGGGCGACCGGGGTGACCACGGCCACGGTGCCGTCCGCGACATTCGTGGCGTCCCAGGTGCCGCCCAGCCCGACCTCGATCACCGCCACGTCCACCGGGACATCGGCGAAGATGGCGAACGCCATGCCGGTCAGCACCTCGAAGAAGGACAGCTGGGCAGGCTGGCGCCCATCGACCAGTGCCACGTAGGCCGCCAGCTCGTCGTACGCGGCGACGAAACGCTCCGCGGAGACCGGCTGCCCGTCCACGGCGATCCGCTCCCGGATGGACGACATGTGCGGGCTGGTGAACAGGCCGGTGCGCAGGCCCCGGGCGCGCAGCAGGGCCTCGATCATCCGGGCGGTCGACGTCTTGCCGTTCGTGCCGGTGACGTGGATGACGGGGTAGGCCCGCTGCGGGTCGCCGAGCAGCGAGACAAGCTCGGCGATCCGGTCCAGGGTGGGCTCGATGGCGTGCTCAGGACGCCGCTGGAGGATCTCACGCTCCGCCTCGCGCAGCTCATCCTCGATGCTCAACCGTCCTCCTGTCCCTGATCAACCGTGGCGAGCGGCGTGGCCCTGATCCCGCGCAGCATCACGGCACCGACCAGATTCACGCTCACGGCAGCCGAGTCTAGTGCCGCACGCGCCGCCGTCCGCGCGGCGAGCGCTCCACCCCGGGACCGGCACTTGTGCGGTGGGATCGGGGCGTCCAGCTGCCGTCCCCCACCTGCGGACAGCGCAGCGGACGCCAGGCTCAGGCGGACTTTTCGCGGGGGGTGCGGCGGGCTACGTCGCGGGGGACGAGGGTGGGGTTGACGTGCTCAAGGACGACGGGGCCGGTGATGACGACGCGCTCGACGTCCTTGCGGCTGGGCACTTCGTACATCACGGAGAGGAGCACCTCTTCGAGGATGGCGCGCAGGCCGCGGGCGCCGGTGCCGCGCAGGATCGCCTGGTCGGCGACTGCTTCGAGGGCGTCGTCGGTGAACTCCAGGTCCACGCCGTCCAGTTCGAACAGGCGCCGGTACTGCTTGACCAGCGCGTTCCGTGGCTCGGTGAGGATCTGGATCAGCGCCTCGCGGTCCAGGTTGTGCACGCTGGTGATGACCGGCAGCCGGCCGACGAACTCGGGGATCATGCCGAACTTCAGCAGGTCCTCCGGCATGACATCGGCGAACGCGTCGCCTGAGGCCCGGTCGTTCTTCACCCGCAGCACGGCGCCGAAGCCCATCCCGCTCTTCCCGACGCGCTGCTCGATGATCTTCTCCAGCCCGGAGAACGAGCCACCGCAGATGAACAGCACGTTCGTGGTGTCGATCTGGATGAACTCCTGGTGCGGGTGCTTGCGGCCGCCCTGCGGCGGAACCGAGGCCGTGGTCCCCTCGAGGATCTTCAGCAACGCCTGCTGGACGCCCTCCCCCGAGACGTCCCGGGTGATGGAGGGGTTCTCGCTCTTGCGGGCGATCTTGTCGATCTCGTCGATGTAGATGATGCCGGTCTCGGCCTTCTTCACGTCGTACTCGGCCGCCTGGATCAGCTTGAGCAGGATGTTCTCGACATCCTCACCCACGTAGCCGGCCTCGGTGAGCGCGGTGGCGTCGGCGATCGCGAACGGGACGTTCAGCAGCCGGGCGAGCGTCTGGGCGAGCAGCGTCTTGCCGGAGCCGGTGGGGCCGAGCAGCAGGATGTTCGACTTGGCGAGTTCGACGCCGTCCTCACCGGGCCGGGTGTCACCACCCGACTGGACCCGCTTGTAGTGGTTGTAGACCGCCACCGACAGGGCCTTCTTGGCCTTCTCCTGGCCGATCACGTACGCGTCGAGGAACTCGTAGATCTCGCGCGGCTTGGGCAGGCTGTCCCACTTGAGCTCGGACGGCTCAGCCAGTTCCTCTTCGATGATCTCGTTGCACAGGTCGATGCACTCGTCGCAGATGTACACGCCGGGCCCCGCGATGAGCTTCTTGACCTGCTTCTGGCTCTTCCCGCAGAAAGAGCACTTCAGCAGGTCACCACCATCGCCGATGCGAGCCACCCAGCACTCCTTTACCTGGGGTCGTCAGCCCCAGCCTAACGGGCCGACGGCGGCGGGTGTGTTCCCGCCAGGTCATCAAGCTCTTAGTTCTGACGGTACCGCCTCCGAGGCCCCCGCCGCGAGGGGAGAACCCGTTGCCGACCGCCACGGAGGGTGAATCCTCCTGGTTAGGACGACACTACCTCACGGCGCTTCAGGCTCGTCAGAACCTCATCCACGAGACCGTATTCCTTGGCCTCGGCCGCGGTGAAGAACTTGTCCCGCTCGATGTCGTGGCGCACCTGCTCCTCGGTGCGGCCGGTGTGCAGGGCGACGATCTTCTCCATGGCGGCCCGCATCCGGAGGATCTCCCGGGCCTGGATCTCCAGGTCGCTGGACTGGCCGTAGCCGCCCTCGGTGGCGGGCTGGTGCAGCAGGATGCGGGCGTTCGGCAGCGCCAGGCGCTTGCCCGGGGTGCCCGCCGCGAGCAGCACCGCGGCCGCTGACGCCGCCTGGCCGATGCAGATCGTCTGGATCTCCGGCTGGATGTACTGCATCGTGTCGTAGATCGCCATCATCGAGGTCACCGACCCGCCGGGCGAGTTGATGTAGATGAGGATGTCCCGGTCCGGGTCGATCGACTCCAGCGTGATCAGCTGGGCCATGACGTCGTTGGCCGAGGCGTCGTCGATCTGCACGCCAAGGAAGATGATCCGCTCCTCGAAGAGCTTGTTGTACGGGTTCATCTCCTTGATGCCGTACGACGTGCGCTCCACGAACGACGGGAGGACGTAGCGGGCGTCAGCATGCCGGGGCACCCGGTGGCCGGGCCCGGCGTAGCTGGCCTCGGCCAGTCCCCGGCTGAATGTGCTCACTTGCGGCTCCTCCGCTCGCGATCCGGGATTGCGATTCATGAGACCGGCCCCTCGGACGGAACCTCGACGGCGCTGCGGATCACGTGGTCCACGAAGCCGTACTCCTTGGCCTGGTCGGCGGTGAACCACCGGTCCCGGTCGGCGTCGGCCTCAATCTGCTCGACGGTCTGCCCGGTCTGGGACGCGGTGCGCTCCGCCAGCGTCCGCTTGATGTACAGCATCTGCTCAGCCTGGATCCTGATGTCAGATGCCGTCCCGCCGATCCCGCCGGACGGCTGGTGCATGAGGATCTGCGCGTGCGGCAGCGCGTAGCGCTTGCCGGGGGTTCCGGACGAGAGCAGGAACTGCCCCATCGACGCGGCCATCCCCATCGCGTAGGTGGCGACATCGTTCGGCACGTACTGCATCACGTCATAGATGGCCAGCCCCGCGTAGACGGAGCCACCGGGTGAGTTGATGTAGATGCTGATGTCGCGCTTGTCGTCCTCAGCCGCGAGCAGCACCAGCTCAGCGCAGATCCGGTTGGCGATGTCCTCGTCGACTTGCTGGCCGAGGAAGATGATCCGGTGCCGGAGCAGCCGGTTGAAAATCTGTTCGGTCAACAGGGGCGGCGCCGCTTCCGCGGTGCGCGCCAGGATCCGGGTCGGGTCCCCAAAAGCCGGAGGCGTCGTCACTCTGCTCTCCTCGATCGTCTGTCCGCGCTCGGGCGCGCCAGTCGCGGCGCTGGATGTGCTCGATACTCCGCGCTCGGGCGCGTCGCTCACTATGCCCTCCCCCGCTCGCGTCACTGCTTGGTTATCCATTCCGCTCACGCTTCTGCGTCATTGACTGTGACGATAACCCCCGGCCAGCGCCGGAACGTCCGGGCCGGCGGCCTGTTCGCTGTCGGCGCAGGCCGCCGCCCTCGCCGCAGGCAGGCCGGTAGCCGGGCGGACCGGTCAGCCCGGGCACCGCGCGCGTTGGACTCACCGGGCCTTCGGCGCGCGGAGTGCCATCGCCGACTCGTCGTGCCCTCGTCCTATTCGTCATCCTGGCCGGCGCCGTCGCCCGGGCGCTGGGCGGCCTCGTCCGCGTCGCTGGCCGCCTCCGGCTGGCCGGCCGGCCCGGCCGCCGCCCCGGCAGGCGTCCCGTCGGCCGGCTGCTCTTCCGCCGCGTCCTCGGCAGGCTCCGCCTGCTCGTCCTGGGCCTGCTCGTCCTGGGCCTGCTCGTCCTGGCCCTGCTCGTCCTGGGCCTGCTGGTCCTGGTCTGGCCGCAGGGCCGCCGCGACATCCACCGGCTGCCCGGCCTCGTCGGTCACGGTGGCGCGCTCGGTGATGATGCTGAGCGCCTTGCCCCGCAGCACCTCGGCGACCACGGACCCGATCTGCCCGTGCTCGGCCAGTTCCCTGGCCAGGCGGTCCGGCTGGACGCCCATCCGGTAGGCCTGCTCGATCACGAACGCGTTCAGCTCGTCCTGCTCGATGTTCAGGTTCTCCTGCAGTACCAGCTGGTCCAGGACGAACCCGGCCTTCACCGAGCGCCGGGCGGCGTCGGCCCGGCCGGCTTCCAGCTGCTCGGCGGTCAGGTTGGCCGACTGCAGGTAGGCGTCCATCGTGGTGCCGGCCCGCTCCAGCTGCTCATCGAGCGACTGCCGGCGCATCTCGACTTCGCTGTCGACCATGCTGTCCGGCAGCGGGATGTCGATCTTGGCGAGCAGCGCGTCCAGCGCGCGTTCCCGCGCCTGCCTGGCCTGCTGCATCCGCTTCACCGTCTCCAGCTGCGAGCGCGTCCCGGCACGGAACTCGCCCAGCGTGTCGAACTCGCTCGCGGACTGCGCGAATTCGTCATCCAGCTCAGGAAGTTCCTTGACCTTGACACTGTGCACCGTGACGGTGACGTCCGCCTGCTCGCCACCGTGCTCGCCGCCCGCCAGCTCAGCCGTGAACATCTTCGACTCACCCGCCGACATGCCAACCAGCGCTTCGTCGAGCCCATCCAGCAGCGAGCCGCTGCCCACCTCGTAGGACAGCCCGCTGGCCTGGGCATCTTCCACCGGCTCACCATCGACCGAGGCGGACAGGTCGATCGAGGTGTAGTCGCCGTCCTCGACCGGCCGCTCCGCGCCCGTCAGGGACGCGAACCGCTCCCGCAGGCTGCCGATGTACTCCTCGACCTCGTCCGGGGTGACCACGGCGTCGTCCACGGTCACCGGCAGCCCGTTGAGATCAGGGATCTCGAACTTGGGCCGCACGTCCACCTCGGCCGTGAAGGCAAGCTCCTTGCCATCGTCCAGCCTGGTGATCTCGAGATCGGGCTGGCCGAGCGCGAACACCTCGTTGTCCTGCAGGGCCTGCCCGTAGAACTGCGGGACCGCATCGTTGACCGCCTGCTCGAGCACCATGCCGCGGCCGAACCGCTGGTCGATGATGCGCGGCGGAACCCGGCCCGGCCGGAACCCCGGCACCCGCACCTGCCTGGCGACCTCACGGTACGCCTTGTCGAGGCTTGACTTCAGCTCCTCGAACGGAACCTCGATGGTCAGCTTCACCCGGGTGGGGCTCAGCTCCTCGACGTCGGTCTTCACGTCGCCGTCACTCCCTGATCCCTGCGCTCAGTGTCCGCGCGCTCAGTTTCCTGCGCTCTGGTTCCCGCTCTGGCCGCCCCCCACCACGCTCGTACGCGGCTACGCGCGACCCAGCGCAGCCATTGACGGCTACGGCCCGCCCAGTCTAGTGCTCCGCGCGAGGACTCCTTGGCGCGAACGGTTCCCGGTGCCCGCCGAGGCGGCGCATTTTCCGCTCCTCATCCCGCTTCACCCGATCCCCCTTCACCCGGCACGGGTGGTGTTCGGCAGGGCGGCGCGGCGGACGATGACGCCAAGTGACGCGGAGCGGCACGGAGGACGAGTGGCCGTGGAGCGGCACCTGAGGGACGAGGTGGCGCGGAGCGGCACCCGAAGACGAGGAGGCGCTCATGGCAGCCCAGCATGCGGGACAGGCGGGACAGGCCGGGCGGGCGTCGGCCGGCAGCCCGGTCGCCGGCAACGGCGCAGCGAAGTATGGCATTACCCGGACGCCACCGGGCGGCTGGGCGCAGGCATGGCCAGTGATCATGTTCGTCGCCGTGGCTACCTTCTGCGTCGGGCTGATCCTGCTGGCCTGGCCACAAGCGACAGTCGTGGTCGTCGCCGCGCTGATCGGCATCGCGTTGCTGGTGACGGGTATCTTCCGGCTGATCCACGGGTTCACCGCGGATGAGGCCAGCGGCGGCACGCGGGCCGCGTACGTCATCATCGGCCTGCTGGCAGCCCTGGCTGGGCTGTACTGCCTGCGGCACATCTCGGTCACCGTGGTCCTGCTCGCGTTCATCGTCGGCGTGTTCTGGACGCTGCACGGCGTGGTGGATCTCATCGTGGCGGCCACGTCCGGCGCCGGTGAGGGCCGCGGGCTGCGCGCGCTCGTCGGCGTGCTGAGCCTGGCCGCCGGCCTGATCGTGATGTTCTGGCCAGCGATCTCGCTGACGATCCTGCTCGTCGTGATGGGCATCTGGCTGATGTTCTACGGCCTGATGCTGGCCGTCATGGCCTGGCAGATCCGCCGCCTCGCCACATAGCAGTCGGCCATCACCGCGCGGCCGGATTTCAGCCGCCATTGGCGGCGTGGCTGATTCGCGGCAGACCTCAGGCGCCAGGATGCGCCCGGAAGGTGACTGGTGCAGCCACTTCCTGATCGCCGGGCCGCCGGCTGGAGGGCTGGAGCAGCACGTCCACGGCGAGCTCACCTTCTGGCGTCGACAGCTCCTCCTCGACCACCGTGCTGACAGCCCCCGCGGCCACGATGTCGCCGACGGCCTGCTGGAAAAGTCCCAGCGTCACGCCGTCGCCCCCCACCGTGAGGCGGCCGACCTCGGCGCGCATCGACAGCTTCGCTTCGGACTTGGCCTTGCGGATAGACCGGAGCACGGCGGACACGACGTCCAGCAGCTGCCCGCCGGCCCCATCGCTGGACTTCCCGAGGTCAGCGGCTGACGGCCAGGCGGCCCGGTGCACTGACCCCGGCTGCCACCACGACCAGACCTCCTCAGTCACGAAGGGCAGGAACGGCGCGAAGAGCCGCAGCTGGACCGAGAGCGCAGTGGCGAGTGCGGCCTGGGCCGAGGCGGTACCCGCGGATCCGCCTTCCCCGTATGCGCGGGCCTTCACCAGTTCGAGGTAGTCGTCGCAGAAGAACCAGAAGAACGTCTCTGCCTGTTCCAGTGCCCGGGTGTAGTCGTAACTGGCCAGCGCGGCAGTAGCATCGGCCACGACGGCGGCAAGCCGCGCCAGCAGCGCCCGATCGACCGGCTCGGTGACTGCCGACAGGTCTGCGGGTACCGCGAACGCGGACAGGCCGAGCACGAACTTGCCGGCATTAAGGATCTTGGTGGCTAGCCGGCGCCCGATCCTCATCTGGCTGGTGTCGAAGGCAGTATCCGTCCCCGGCCGGCCGCTGGCTGCCCAGTAGCGCACAGCGTCCGAGCCATGGGTGGTGAGCAACTCCATCGGGGTAACCACGTTCCCCTTGGACTTCGACATCTTCTTGCGATCGGGGTCGAGGATCCATCCGGAGATCGCAGCATTCGCCCAGGGCAGCATGCCCAACTCCAGGTGAGCGCGCAGCACCGAGGAAAAGAGCCAGGTCCTGATGATGTCGTGTGCCTGCGGGCGCAGGTCCATCGGGAAGACGCGGCGGAAGAGATCCTCGTCACTCTCCCAGCCACTGGCCAGCAATGGCGTTAGCGAGGAGGTTGTCCACGTGTCCATCACGTCTGGATCGCCCGTGAAGCCGTTCGGGACGCCTCGCTGGCTGGCCACGTATCCGGGCGGCACGTCCGAACTCGGGTCGACCGGGAGAGACGACTCAGCGGGCACAATCGGTTCTTCATAGCAGGGCTTTCCGCGCTCATCGAGCGGGTACCAGAGCGGGATCGGGACCCCGAAGAAGCGCTGCCGACTGACCACCCAGTCGCCATTGAGCCCGCACACCCAGTTCTCGTACCGGCGCCGGAAATGCTCAGGGTGCCACTTCAGTTCACGGCCTCGCTCCAGCAGAGCGGCCCGCAATTTCTCATCATCACGGCCGCTGTTGCGGATATACCACTGGCGGGAGGTGACAACCTCGACGGGCAGGTCGCCCTTCTCGAAGAACTTGACCGAGTGCACCAGTTCCCGCTCGCCGGTCAGGTCACCAGATTCCCGCAGCATTTCCACGATGCGCCGGCGGGCCTGGCGGACCGTCAGGCCCGCCAGTTCGCCGTAGCGGCGCCGGCCCTCATCGGAATCCAGCCCCGCCGGAGGCTGTGGCGTCAGGCGGCCGTCCCTGGTGATGATCGCGCGCATCGGCAGGGCGAGCTCGCGCCACCAGATCACGTCGGTCATATCGCCGAAGGTGCAGACCATCGCGATACCGCTGCCCTTGTCGGGGCTCGCCAGGGGATGCGCACGGACTGGCACGTCCACCCCGAACAGCGGGCTCTTCACGCTGGTGCCGAAGAGTTCCCGGTAACGCTCGTCGTCCGGATGCGCGACGAGTGCCACGCATGCGGGCAGCAGTTCCGGTCTGGTCGTCTCGATGTAGACCGGCTGGCCGCTCCCCGCAGCGGTGAAGCCGACCCGGTAGAAAGAGCCGCCGACCTCGCGGTCCTCCAGTTCCGCCTGGGCCACGGCGGTCCGGAACGTAACGTCCCACAGCGTGGGAGCGTCGGACAAGTATGCCTCACCTCGGGCGAGGTTGCGGAGGAAGGCGCGCTGGGACGATGCCTGTGACCCGGCGGAGATCGTGGTGTAGACCATCCGCCAGTCCACCGACAGCCCAAGGTGACGCCAGAGATCCTCGAATGCTTTCTCGTCAATGACCGTCAGCTTGTGGCAGAGTTCCACGAAGTTCTGCCGGGAGATCTGCAGTGGCCGCTCTGGCGGGACTTCCGGCGGCACGAAATCTGGGTCGTAGGGAATCGCCGGGTCACACTGAACGCCGAAGTAATTCTGCACCCGCCGCTCGGTGGGAAGTCCGTTGTCATCCCAGCCCATCGGGTAGAAGACCGCCTTGCCCAGCATGCGCTGGAAACGGGCGATGACATCGGTGTGGGTGTACGAGAAAACGTGCCCCACGTGCAGCGACCCGCTCACTGTTGGCGGGGGGGTGTCGATGGAGTAGACGTCCGCGCGATCCGCGGAACGGTCAAAGCGGTAGCTGCCCTGCTGCTCCCATACCGCGGACCACTTGTCCTCCAAGCCGTCCAACTGAGGCTTGGCGGGCAAGCGGGCAAGCTCATTGCCGAGTTCGGGCATGTCCCGTATCGTAGCGGAGGCCTCACCCGCGCCGGACCCGCCAACAGCCCTGCCCGGCATTCAAGCATGACTCACGTGAAGGCCGCTGCTCCCGGGATTCTTGTGCCCAGTGTCATGCATCCGGCCGCCCAGAAGCTAGATCTGACCGCCCGCTGGTTGGGCCGCTGCACCCCAGGAGGGCCGGCCCTGCCCCCGATCAAGGCATGATCGGGGGCGCGCGGCGGGTGGCCCGGCTATTAACAGCAGGCCGAGGCGGCGGCCGCGGGCGATCGCCTCACGGCGCGAGCTGACGCCGAGCTTGCGGTAGGCCGAGCGCAGGTGCGTCTTCACGGTGTTGATCGACAGGAACAGTGCCTGGGAGATCTCTTCGTTGGTCATGTGCGAGGGGAGGAAGCAGAGCACAGCGCGCTCGCTGTCGGTGAGCGGCACGCTCACCATGTCCGCCGGGCCACTCCCCCGCGGCGCCTGGGCGTCGAAACGCTCCAGGATCCGTCCGGCGAAGCCGGCGTGGCGGCTGGTCGGCGGGATCAGCACGGTCATGGCGGAGCGCACTGCGGCGCCGCCGTCCCGGAAGGCCCGGTACGCGCCTTCCGGCTCAGCCAGCGCGAGCGCCCGCTCGAGGAGACCGGTCGCCTCCTCGGTGGAGCCGAGGCGGCGGTGCGCGACGGCGGCGATCAGCAGCCCGCAGATCTGCTCATGCAACGTCACCCCGTCCGCCTCGCCGTCCAGGCACGGCCCGACCGCCTCCAGCGCGGTCTTGAAATCCCCGTCGGCGATCAGCAGCCCACCGCGCAGCAGCCGCCCGTCTGCCCGGTCGAAATGCTCGCCCTCCTCGACGAGCAGCAGGACCGCGCGGGCCCGGCCGGTGTTGCCGACGCGCAGGGCCACCTCGCCTTCCGCGATGGTGATGACGTCAGCCAGGGCCGGGTGTGCCGGTCCCCATGTCTCACGGAGCCGGGAAAGCACCGCGGTGGCCGCGGTGGCGTCCCCGTCCGCGAGCAGGACGCGGGCCCGGATGAGGGCCGCCACCGCGCTCACCGATGGCTCCCCGGGGAACTGCCCGGCACGTTCGGGGTCGATCCCCTCGACCAGTCGCTGCGCGGCGGACAGCTCGTCGCGGCGCAGGCTCACCAGAGCCCGCGCGAGTGCCACCAGTTCCGCCGCTTCCGCCGCCCCGGAAAGCCCGGGCACTGAGAACCCAGGGCCGGCCAGCCCGGGCCCGGCCGGCCCGGGGCCGGGCTGCCCGGGGCCGGGCTGCCCGGGGCCGGGCTGCACATCACTGGCGGAGCGCCGGGCGGCGATGAGGTCGCCGTACCACGCCTCGGCCAGCGCACGCCAGGCACGGGCACGTGCCTGCAGGCCGGCCAGGCTGCCCGCGGCCAGTTGCCGGTCCGCGTGGCGCAACGCGTGCCGCGCCTGCTGGATCTCCCACCGGCGCAGCCGTGCCACGCCCAGCGCGAACCACAGCAGCCCCACTGCCCGGTGCTCGGGCTGGGTGCTGGCCGCCGCCTCGGACCGCTCGGCAAGGGACCTGGCCTCGGCGAGCAGGCCTGGATCGGGATCCGTCCGGCCGCCCGCCAGCATGACCCGCAGCGCCGCCAGCGTGGGTTCCATGATCCGCCGCATGGCCGCGGCCGCCCGGCCCAGCGCACGGTCCCCGCTTTCCAGGTACGCGGCGGCGCCCTCGTGGTCGCCGTCCCACAACCTGGCGGCAGCCCACGCCGCCGCCACCGCGGGATCATCGGCCGAGCGATCGGCCGGGAAGAGCGCCAGCACGCTCTCCAGGTCCGCGGTCGAGCCCGGCGTGGCCACCCCCGCGCCGGCCTCGGCGAGGATCTGCGCCGCGTAGTCCCAGTCCTCCGCCTCGGCCGCGCAGCGCACCGAGGCGAGCGGCTGGTCGTGGCCCGCGTACCAGCGGGCGGCGCGCCGGAGCAGCACCGGGATCTCGTGCGGGATTTCCCGGTGCAGTTCCGCCGCCAGCACCTCGCGAAGCAGCGGATGGTAGGCATACTCACCATGCTCGCGATGGATGACCTCCACGAAGCTGTTCTCCCGGCTCAGCCTGTCCAGCGTCCGCGCGCTCCCCGACTGCCCGGTTAGCGCGTCGGCGAGGTCGCCGGACATTTCCCCGGCGATGCTGGTCCGCAACAGGAACATGCGCGTCTGCGGGGGCTGCTTGCCGAGCACCTCGTCCCAGAGGTAATCGGTCACGATGGGCTCGTCCCCGGCCAGATCGGTGATCTTCGCGCCTGGCTCCGGGTCGGCGCGGGCCCGCATGGCGGCCAGCCGCAGGCCCGCCATCCAGCCCTGGGTGCGCCCGAGCAGCTCATCACGGGCGAGCCGATCGACGTTGAGGCCGAGCATGGCGAAATAGGCGTCCGCCTCGTCGCTGGTGCAGGCGAGATCCTGGCCGCCGATGTCCGCGAGCTCGCCCGAGACGCGCAGCCTGGCCAATTGCACGGCGGGCGGCTGCCGGGCCGAGAGGATGAGCCGCAAGGTCCCCGGAGCGTGCCGGACCAGCAGGTCGAGACCGCTCAGCACGGCCGGGTCGGTCAGCTCATGGACATCGTCGAGGACCAGGACCACCGGCTCGGTGAACGTCTGGGCCGCCTCCACGAGGCCCAGCGGGAACCCCTCGGGCGACGCGTCCTCCAGGGACCGCAGCGCCTCCGGCGGGACGGCGCGCAGCCGGGCCAGCCCGGCGCACACGTAGGCCCAGAACCAGGAGTGCTGGTCCTCGGAGTCCACGGTCAGCCAGACGACCCGGCGCGCCTGCGGCCCGGCCGCGGCCCAGGTGGCACAGGCCACTGTCTTGCCTGCCCCGGCCGGCCCGCAGATCAGCGTCACCCTGTTGCGGGTCGCCTGATCGATGAGGCTGGTGATCCTGCGGCGGCGCAGGACCGGAAAGTGTGGTTGCGGGACCTGCAGCTTGCCTTCGAGGAACCGCGGCCGTGGCTGCGGCTGGCTGGCGCCCCGCACCGCTCCGGTATCCGGCAGCGATCCGCCATCCCGCACCGCTCCGGTATCCCGCAGCGATCCGCCATCCCGCACCGCTCCGGTACCCCGCAGTGCTTCCTGTGCTGGCTCCGCCCCATTGATCGTGCTCGTCATGGATTTCCCCCCCGAGAGCCCCTGACCTGCCGGCAACTAGCCAGCCATCCTCACCCCATGGGGTGAATGCGCAGGTCAGACGCCTTTGCGGGTCATACCCGGGGCCGGCCAGTATCAACCGCACCGGGGGCAGGCTCCCATCAACCCATGATTGGGGCCGCCCGCGGCCTGGGCCTCACCCGCAGCGGGTGAGGCGGCCCCGCCAGCTGACCCGGGCCAGCTGACCCGGGTCAGCAGGCCAGGTCAGCAGGCCAGGTCAGCAGGCCAGGTCAGCGCAGCCGCCGCGCCCTGGCCAGCAGCGGTCCCCACGTCGCCCGCCCCGTGGTCGAGCTGGTAGTCGAGGTTGATCGCCGCATTGATCAGCGACAGGTGGCTGAACGCCTGCGGGAAGTTGCCGAGCTGCTCCCCGGTCAGCCCGATCTCCTCGGAGTACAGGCCGAGGTGGTTGGCGTAGGTGTGCATCTTCTGGAAGGTCAGCGACGCATCCTCAAGCCTGCCGGACCGGGCCAGCGCGTCCACGTACCAGAACGTGCACAGCGAGAAGGTGCCCTCGTGCCCGCGCAGGCCGTCCGGTGAGGCGGTCGGGTCGTAGCGGTAGACGAGACTGTCGGAGACCAGTTTCTTGTCCATGGCCTCAAGCGTGTCGATCCACATCGGGTCGAACGGCGACACGAACCCCATCAGCGGCATGAGCAGCATCGAGGAGTCCAGCACATCCGTGCCGTAATGCTGGACGAAGGCACGCTCCGTCGGGTTCCACCCGCGCTCCATGATCTGCCGGTAGATGCGGTCCCGCTCGGACCGCCAGCGCGGGATGTCCGCTGGCCGGCCCCGGTGCTCGGCGAGCCGGATCGCCCGGTCCAGCGCCACCCAGCACTGGAACCGCCCGTAGGTGAAGTCCTTGCGCCCGCCGCGGGTTTCCCAGATGCCTTCCTCCGGCTGGTCCCAGTGCTCGCAGAGCCAGTCCATCATGTCCACCATCGCGGACCAGCCCACGTGCGCCGGCTGCAGCCCCTGCGCATCCGCATAGGCGAAGGCGTCCATGGCCTCGCCGAAGATGTCCAGCTGGAGCTGGCCGGAGGCGCCGTTCCCGATCCGGACCGGGCGCGAGCCGCGCCAGCCCTCCCAGTGGTCCAGGGTCTCCTCGGTGAGATCCGAGGACCCGTCCACCCGGTACATGATCTTGAGCGGGCAGTCGCCGTTGCCGCCCTTGTGCTCTATCAGCCGGTCCCTGACCCAGACGCCGAAGGCTGCTGCCTCTTCCACGTAGCCCAGCCCGAGGAGCGCGTACACGGAGAACGAGGCGTCCCTGATCCAGGTGTAGCGGTAGTCCCAGTTGCGCTCGCCCCCGACCTGCTCGGGCAGCCCGGTGGTGGGCGCGGCCACCAGCGCCCCGGACGGCGCGTAGGTCATCAGCTTGAGCGTCATCGCCGACCGGGTCACCTGCTCGCGCCAGCGGCCGGTGTAGGTCGACTTGCGCAGCCAGCCCCGCCAGAACCCGGCGGTCTCGTCGGCCAGGCGCTCCAGGGCTCCGTCCGCCAGCCGCCGTGGGCGGCCACCCATGGACTCCAGCACCATCCCCGCGCTCTCGCCTTCCTTCAGCGTCCGGTGCATCCGCAAGTCCTCACCGACGCGTTCCAGCTCAACTCCCAGGCCCGCCGATGTCCGTGCCGTGGGCGCCCACCGAGTGCATGGTCAGTTCCAGCTGATCGGTGTGGAAGATCGCCCCCTCGTCAGTGATCTCCAGCTTGTGCGGCTGGCGGCCGTAGTCGAAGCGCGGCTTGATGTCCGCCACGAACCGCATCGAGCCGCGCACCACGCGGATCAGCCTGACCAGCCGGTGGTGGCTGGTCGGCCGGCCGCCGGCGATCGGCATGAAGTCGGTGACCTCGCCGACCCCGTCCGGGGTCATGAAGCGGGTGATCAGGATGGCGGTGTCCGGGAAGTAGAGCTGGCGGGTGACGTAGTCGTCCCGGTCCGGCGCAACCCTGCAGTAGCCGCCCTTGTCGGCGTCCAGCAGCGACCCGAAGATACTCGGTGAGTCGAAACGGGGACAGCAGAACCAGTCCACCGTGCCGTCGGTCGCTACCAGCGCCGCCGTCTGCAGGTCGCCGATCAGTCCGTGGTCACTGATGTTGGGATAGCGGGCCATGGTCTTCTCCTCAGGGAGTCATGCTGATGGGCCGGCTCATGCTGATGAGCTGGCCGAGGCGGACGGGCAGCGGGTGCTGGCCGTCCGCAGCAGGTTGCTGCCGGCGGTGGTGACGCCGGCCAGGTCAGCGGAGACGGCCGCCGCCGCCGCGGCGGCGCTGGACTGGCTGCCGAGGCTGGTCAGCGTCTTCTGCAGCTTGGTCAGTGCCGCACCCAGATCGTTGATCTGGGTTTTCCACTCGGTCCCGGCGTCCGTGCGCAACGTGGCCAGGTTCTTCTTGACCTGCGCGAGGTCGGTCTTGAGCGTGGCCAGCGCGTTGGAGCTGGGGGTGATGTGCCCCAGCTGGCTGACCGACGCGCGCAGCGCGCTCACGTCCGCGCAGATGGCTGCCGACCCGCTCGGTGACGGGCTGCTCGCGGCGGAGCCACCGCCGGACGAGCAGCCCACGGCCAGCAGCACAGCCGCAACCAGAGCAGTGCCGACTCCTGCAGCCCTCATGCCCGACACGCTCGCGCCTCAGCGCGGCCGCGTCGTCACCCCTTGCGGGCTATTGCGGCTGCCAGCGGCGCAGGCCGGCCAGGAAGCGCAGGCTGGCCCGCCCGTCCGCTAGCCCACCCGCCCGCTAGCTAGCCCACCCGTCCGCTGGCCCAGCCGCCCGCTAGCCCAGCCGCCCGCTAGCCCAGCCGCCCGGTCAGGTGCTCGCCCACCCGGATGGCATTCGCCATCGCGGTCAGCGCCGGGTTCACCGCGCCGATGCTCGGGAAGAAGCTGGTGTCCACCACGTACAGGTTGTCCAGTTCGTGCGCCTTGCAGTTGACGTCCAGCACGGAGGCGGCCGGGTCGGTGCCGAACCGGCAGGTGCCGGCCTGGTGGGCCACTCCGGCGATGGGCACGTCCATCTTCATGTAGTAGTTCTTGTCCAGCACGTGGTGCGCCGCCATGCCGACGTGGTTCAGCATCTTCTGGACTTCCTGGTACAGGCCTGTCGCCTCGGCGGCGTTCGACTGCGTGTAGGCCAGGTGCACGTTGCCGTCGCGGTCCACGGTGACCCTGTTGCCCGGCTTGGGCAGGTCCTCCGTGGTCAGCCAGAGATCCACGGCGTGCGCCGCCACCTCTTCCAGGCTCCAGTGCGGCGCCAGCCTGGTCAGCTTCGGCTCCTCGCCCTTCATGGCTTCCGCGTTGGACTTGCCGAGCATCTGGATGTTGCCGAGCGGCCACTCGCGGCCGTCGCCGGCCAGGTAGAAGTCGTTGATCGCCAGGGTCTTCTGGTAGACGGTGTCGTTGCGCTCCTCGCCCAGCGCCACCATGGCCTTGCTGTTGTGGAACATGTAGTTGCGGCCGACCTGGCCCGATCCGTTGGCCAGCCCACCGGGGTGCGCGTCGCCGGCCGACCGGAGCAGGATCTTGGCGCTGTTCGTGGCACCGGCCGCGAGGGCCACGATGTCGGCGCTGTAGACCTCCCGCTGGCCGTCCCGGGACACGACGACCCCGGTGACCGTGCGGCCGCCCGCGTCGGTGTCCAGGCTGATCACCTCGGCCCCGGTGAGCAGCGTCATGTTCGGCTGGCCCAGCACCGGGCGGACCGCGATGACCTCGGCATCGGACTTGGCGTGCACCAGGCACGGGTACCCGTCGCACCAGGCACAGCGGATGCACGCGCTGGCCGGCCGCCTGGCCTCATCCAGCAGGATCCCGCAGGGCGCGTGGAACGGCCGGTAGCCGCCGGCCTGCAGGTCGTTGGCCAGTTGCTGGATGCGTGGCTCATGGGTCACCGCGGGCCAGGGGTACTGCTTCGACCAGTGCCCCTCGGTGGGGTCTTCCCCGTGCGCGCCGTGCACCTGGTAGAGCCATTCGGCTTTGGTGTACCAGGGCTCGAACTCGTCGTAGCTGAGCGGCCAGGCCGGCGACAGCCCGTCGGTGTGCTTGATCTCGCCGAAGTCGGCGGGCCGCAGCCGGTACAGCGCCGCCCCGTACATCTTGGTGGCACCGCCGACGAAGTAATGCACCTGCGGCTGGAATGGCTTGCCATCGGCGTCGTACCAGGTGTCGTGCGTTATGTACCGTCCATCAACGAATACTGGCTCAGGATCCCAGTTGCCCATTTCGCGCGGCAGGAAATCGCCGCGCTCCAGGAGCAGGAACTTCTTCCCCGACGGCGCCAGGGTGTGCGCGAGGGTGCCCCCGCCCGCACCGGTGCCGATGATGATCACGTCATAGCGTTCGGTCACCGGTCCACTATGGCGGCTCGGGCAGCCCGCCACATCGCCTTCCCGGGGTGAGCACGCCGCGCCGGGCCAGCCCCCGGCAATCACCCCTGCAGGATGATGCCCGCCGATCCGGATACGGCCAAAGTGCTGCTTATTCACCACGGCTGCCTATCCACCACGGGGCCCGGGCCAGGGCCGCGACCGCCGCGGGCGCGACCGCATGGCGGAACGGCACCCGGGAGCACGCGCCCCGCCCCGCCTGACCACGGCCGCAGACCACGCGGGAGGCGGACCGGAAGGAGCCCATGAGCACGGTCGACCTGGCTCGCTGGCAGTTTGCATTCGTCTCGATCAACCACTTCTTCTTCGTCCCGGTGACGATCGGCCTCGCCTTCTTGACCGCGCTGCTGCAGACCACCTGGTACCGCACCAAGCGGCCGGAATACCTGCGGCTGACCAGGTTCTTCGGCACCCTGCTGGTGATCAACGTCGCGGTCGGCGTGGTGACCAGCCTGGTCCAGGAGTTCCAGTTCGGGATGAACTGGTCGGCCTACTCGCGGCTGGTCGGCGACATCTTCGGCGCGCCGCTGGCGATGGAGGGCCTGGCCGCGTTCTTCCTGGAATCCACGTTCCTCGGGTTGTGGCTGTTCGGCTGGGACAAGCTGTCCCGCCGGGTGCACCTGCTGACCATCTGGGCGGTCGCGCTCGGCACCGTGCTGTCGGCGGCGTTCATCATGGCCGCCAACTCCTGGATGCAGCACCCGGTCGGCTACGCCATCAACAAGACAACCGGAAAACCGCAGCTCAACGATATCTGGGCGGTACTGACCAATCCCGTGTTCCTGTGGGGTTACGCGCATGTGCTGCTCGCGTCGCTGGTTACCGGCGCCGCGGTCATGCTGACGGTGTCGGCGTGGCAACTGCGCCGGGGCGGCCAGCCGCAGACCTTCGCCCGGTCGGCCCAGCTTTCCCTGGTCGTGCTCGTCCCGGCGATCATCCTGGCCATGTTCATCGGCAGCGAACTCGGCGTGGTCGAGGCCAGGTACCAGCCGATGAAGATCGCCGCCGCCGAGGCGCAGTGGACCACCTGCCAGCCCTGCTCGTTCTCGCTGTTCCAGATCGGCGGCGGCAACGACGACCACACCCCGACCCAGATCTTCGCGATCCCGCACCTGCTGTCGCTGCTCGCGACCAACTCGTGGAACGGCAAGGTGATCGGGCTGAGCCCGCTGCAGGCGCAGTACCAGAAGCAGTACGGGCCCGGCTATTACGTGCCCAACGTGTTCATCCAGTACTGGGCGATGCGGGTGATGGCCTATTCGGCGGGGCTGGTCTTCCTGCTGGGGCTGTGGGGGCTGTGGCTGACCTGGCGGAAGAAGCTCGCCGCGGCCCGATGGTTCCTGCCGGTGGCGGTCTGGGCGGTGATCCTGCCATTCGTGATGAACACCGCTGGGTGGCTGCTCACCGAGAGCGGCCGGCAGCCCTGGATCGTCCAGGGGCTGATGCTCACCAAGAACGCGGCGTCCCCGTCCGTCGGCCTGGCCAGCATCGTCATCAGCCTGGTGATTTTCGTTGTGCTGTATGTGGCGCTGGCCGTGGTCGACCTGGTGCTCATGCTGCGGTACTCGCGCAAGGAACTCGAGCCGGAGCCGGCACCAGGCGACGGGTCGGATGCCCTGGTGACCGCGGTGCGCTACTAGGGGGCGGCGGATGACTCTCGTCTCGTTCTGGTTCATGGTGATCGCCCTGCTGTGGACGGGCTTCTTCGTCCTGGAGGGATTCGACTTCGGCGTCGGCATGCTGCACGGCGTGCTGGGCCGGGACGACGCGGGCCGCCGGGCCGCGGTCAACACGATCGGGCCGCTGTGGGACGGCAACGAGGTGTGGCTGATCGTCGCCGGGGCCGCCATGTTCGCCGCCTTCCCCGGCTGGTACGCCACCATGTTCTCCGGCTTCTACCTGGCCCTGGTGGTACTGCTGCTGGCGCTCATCGTCCGCGGCGTGTCCTTCGAGTTCCGCGGCAAGGCTGACAGCGCGCGGTGGCGGCGCAGCTGGGACGGCCTGATGACCGCGGGCAGCCTGCTCGCCCCGCTGCTGATCGGGGTGGCGCTCGGCGACCTGCTGCACGGGCTGCCCATCGACCACGCCCAGGAGTACACCGGGAACTTCGTCACCCTGCTGCAGCCCTACGGCCTGTACACCGGCGTCACCCTGGTGGCCATCTGCATCCTGCACGGCGCGACGTTCCTGGCGCTCAAGACGTCCGGGGACCTCCGGGACCGGGCCGGCGCGCTGGCCCGGCGGGCGGCGCCGGTGACTGGGCTGCTGGTGCTCGGCTTCGCCATCTGGACGCACGCCAGCGCGGGCAAGGGCTTCCTGCCCAACCCGGTCGAGGTCGCCGCCGTGCTCGCGGTGCTCGCGGCGGCGTGGCTGACCCGCGACCGCCGCGCCGGCTGGGCGTTCGCTGCCACCACGTTCGCGATGGCCACCACGGTGCTGTCCATCTTCACCGAGCTGTATCCCCGGGTGATGGTGTCGAGCACCAGCCCGGCCTTCGACCTGACCATCCACAACGTGGCGTCGGGCTCCTACGCGCTCAAGGTGATGACCATCGTCGTGGTCATCTTCTTCCCGCTGGTGCTGCTCTACCAGGGCTGGACCTACTACGTGTTCCGGCAGCGGATCAGCCCCGGCGACTTCCGGCCGCCGCGGCTGCCCGGCACCCGCCCGGCGGGCCCGCAGCCAGCCGCCCCGCAGCCAGCCGGGCCATCGCAGTAGGGTGACCGCGGAGCTTAATCACCCGCGCTGGACGATGCCCGCCGGGCGTCCCTGCGCTCAGCTGACGGCCAAGGGAGCAGAGGAGCTCAGATGGCAGCAGACCAGGTTGACGCACTGGTGATCTTCGGCGCGACAGGTGATCTGGCCAAGCTGGAGACCTTCCCCGCCCTGGTCGGCCTGGTGGACCGCGGGGTCCTGGACGTGCCCGTGGTCGGGGTGGCGAAAAACGGCTGGGGCCTGGAGCAGTTCCGCGACTACGCGGTCGCGTCGCTCAAGCTCAACAGCATGGACCCGGGCAGTCCGGCCGCGACGAAGATGCTCGGCCTGCTCCGGTACGTGGACGGCGACCTCGGTGATGACGCGACGTACCACGCCATGTCGGACGCGGTCGGCGACGGCCAGCGGATCCTGTTCTACCTCGAGGTCCCGCCGGTGCTGTTCGGCCGGATCGCCCAGGGGATCGCCACCGCGGGGCGGGCCAAGGGCAACAGGATCATGGTCGAGAAGCCGTTCGGCACCGACGCCGGCAGCGCGATGAAGCTCAACGAGCTGATGCACCAGTACTTCCCCGAGGACGCCATCTACCGGGTGGACCACTGGCTGGGGCTGGACCCGGTGGAGAACGTGCTGTTCGTCCGGTTCGCCAACTCGGTCATCGAGCCGCTGCTCAACCGGGAGCATGTGGAGAGCGTCCAGATCACCATGGCCGAGGCGTTCGACGTCTCCGACCGGGGCAGGTTCTACGACCGGACCGGCGCGATCAGGGACGTGCTGCAGAACCACATGCTGCAGGTGCTCGCCACCGTGCTGGCCGACCCGCCGGACGGCAACGGCCTCGGTTCCTGGCGGGACTCCAAGTCACGGCTGATCTCCGCCATCCGGCCGCTGGCCGCTGACGACGTCGTCCGCGGGCAGTACGAGGGCTACCACCAGGTTGACGGGGTGGACCCGCATTCCACCGTGGAGACCTTCGTGGCGGTGCGGCTCGCGATCGAGTCGTGGCGGTGGGCCGGGGTGCCGGTGCTGATCCGGGCCGGCAAGTGCCTGCCCGTCACGGCCACTGAGGTCACCGTCAGGTTCCAGCGCGCGCCCTATGACGTCTTCGGCCTGGACCCGCTGCCGGACAACAACACGCTGCGGTTCCGGGTATGGCCGGAGACCGCCGTCGGGGTCGGCCTGGCCGGGAAGAAGCCCGGCGCGGGCTGGGAGCCCGAAACGGAGGAGCTGACCTTCGCCCAGCGGCCCGGCTCGGACATGCGCCCCTACGACCGGCTCATCGGGGCCGCGCTGGACGCGGACCGCTGGCTGTTCGCGCGGCAGGACACCGTGGAGGCCGGGTGGCGGGTAGTGGACCCGGTGCTCGGTGATGTCGTGCCGGTGCACCCCTACGCCAAGGGGACCTGGGGACCGAAGGAGTCCGACCGGCTGCTTCCCAGCAGGGATATGTGGCTCGATCCGGCCGGCTAGACGCCGGCGGCTGGCCTACTGGCCAGCCGCTGAACACAGTCACGGGGGAACGATGCAGGATCAGGGCCGCCGACGCGTGGTCATCGTGGGGGGCGGCTTCGCGGGGCTGTTCGAGCTGTCCTGGTGGTTCGCGTTCACCAGGGACCTGCGCCGGGAGCGGACCTTCACCAGCGGGGAGGTGGGGGCCGTGCGCGACGTGTACGCCGTGGGCGCCGCGGAGGTCGCGGCGGAGGCCAGGCCCGGCGGGGGCCAGCCCGCTGGCGCGGGGAAACCGGGCGACCCGCCGGGAACCACTCAGCGGAGGCCTGCGTAGTCCGCCCGGTCGGCGATGCCGGTCACCCGCTCGCCGAGCAGGAACCGGCGGGCGTTCCCGGCCGCCCGGCGGGCGGCGAACTGGCCGATCCCGGCAACGTTGCCGGAGTCGTGCGGCGAGCCGAGCAGGTTGGGCAGCTCGAAGAAGGGATAGCCGGTCCGGAACTGCGCGCCCTCGGCCGGCTCATGCCACCACGCGTCGATGGCTGCCGAGAACCGCGGGTTCGCCCGCAGGTGCTCGAACAGGGCCTGCTCATCAACGATGGCGCCGCGGGCCACGTTCACCAGGATCGCGTCCGGCTTCATCAGGCCCAGTTCGCGCTGCCCGATCAGGCCGCGCGTGCCCGAGGTCAGCGGGATGGCGATGACCAGCACGTCCGCGGCGGCCAGCACCTGGTCCAGGTCCGCGAGGGTGCCAGCCCACTCGACCGGCTCGGTGGTCCGGCCGGAGCTGTTCACCGCGTGGATGCGCGCGCCGAAGGCACGCATGAGGCGGCCGGTGGCCTGGCCGATCCCGCCGAACCCGACGATCGCGCACACCGCGCCGTGCAGCGTGCGCGAGGTCACGTCGCGGTCGAACCGGCCGCTGGCCAGCGCCGCGTGCTCAGTCGGCAGGTGCTTCGCGAGGCTGAGCGTCATGGCCATGACATGCTCGGCGATGGGCTCCGCGTAGGCGCCGACGTTGCCGGCCACCGTGATGCCGGGCGGGATCGACGAGAAGTCCACCCCGTCCACGCCGGCCGACAGCAGTTGGATGAAGCCCAGGTCCGGCGCGGCCTCCAGGGCGCCCGCGGGCAGCTCACGCTGCAGTCTCCAGCCGATCAGCGCCTCGGCCTGGCATACCGCCGCCAGCCGCGCGTCCTCCGGAAGCTCGCTGAGGAACCTGAGGCTGGCCAGGTCGCCGAGCACGTCGGTGTTGATCGAGGTGAATTCGCCGTCTACCGGGTAGCTGACAGCTACCAGCCGTTCCTGGGCCATCGAGCCTCTTTCCGTATCTGAAAGATCTGGGGGGCGTGATGCTCTGCACGTGCACTGCTCAGCTTGACCGCGCGGACCGCCATTTCATTCCGGTGCGTCATCGCCCCGTTGCGGCTGCAAGGCCGGCGCCGGTTCCCCGGTCAACCCAATCGCGATCTTGTGACGGCCCCGGCCTCGCTGGCCTGCTGGCCGACCACCCGGCGCCAGATCACCCGCTGCAGGCTGAGCCCGGCCGCGCCGACCACGATCAGCAGCGCCACGTTCAGCACCAACTGGAGCAGCGACCCGGCCGCGTCATGCCAGTTGGCGAAAGCGACGGAAAGCCCCACCGAAGCGGCCGCCGGGATGGTGGTGATCGAGATGAACACCCCGATCAGCGCGTTGGCCCTGGACTCCGTCAGCGACACGACGCCGAGAGCAGCGCGCTGAGCGACTCCCGGACCGCGGCCCGGTCCCGCTTGCTGAGGCCGAGCGCCGTGGCGATGATCGCGAAATACTCCGGGCCCACCACCATGGCCCCGATCACCAGGATCTGCGAGTTGGTCATGATGCCCACCGCGCCGATCAGCCCGGCGATGACCAGCAGGATGTAGAAGCTGGGCGGCTGGCGGTAAGGGCAGCCAGGAGCCTTCCGGTCAGGTCCCGCGGGCTCACCACGCGCACGTGGAGCACCCGGCATCCCCCTTACCCCGGTCGTGAGTCGGTACCGATCGCGGGCTCGGCTACACCCCGCGTTCCGCGTTCAGCCGCCCCGACGCGATCGCGGCGGTGAAGGCCTGGTGGTCACGCTCGTTCTGGTCCGCGTACGCGACGGCGAACTCGCCGATCGCATTCTCGAACGCGGCCGAGTTGCCCAGGTAGGCGGCGATGGCGATCTCGTCGCCGGACCGGGCGTGGGCGCGGGCCAGGGTCAGCCCGCACAGCTCGCCGTACAGCCGCATGCCGCGCGGGATCATGGCGTCGATGTCGACCGAGAACTTCCAGTCCCGCAGCTGCCGGATGTAGAAGTCACGGGTCAGCCCGTCCAGCCCGGTGGTCCGCTGCCAGCCGAGGAAGATGTCGCTCGACGCCTGCATCAGGCGCTGGCCGTTCACCACCCGCTCACCCTGGTTGGCGTACTTGCTGGCACCCGCGAAACGGCTGAGCACGGACTCCTCAGCCTCCTTCACCTGAAGGAAGAGCGGGTCCGAGTCGTCGCGGCCGAGCATCAGGATGATCCAGCAGCGGGTCCCGACGCTGCCCACGCCGACCACCTTGCGGGCCATGTCGGTGAACTCGAACTGCTCCAGCAGCACGCGGCGGTCAGGCTGCAGCGTCCGCCGGTACTTGGCGATGAGGCCACGCAGTTGCGCCTCGAAATCGCCGCCTTCGAACTGCTCGCCCAGCAGGTCGCGGAGCGGGACGACGACCGGTGGGTCGGGGATGATCCGCGGCCGCCCGTCCTCGACATGGGTCAGCTTGCGCAGTTCCTGCATGCTGTCCCGGGTCCGCGCCTTGGCCAGTCCCTTGTCGAGTACCTTGCGCTGGCGCTCCCGCAGCAGCCCGTCCCACCGCGCCCGGAACTCATCGATGTCCACCTGCGTGTACCAGACATTCAGGTTGCCCAGGCCGGCGAACTCCCGCATCGCCTGCCGGTACCGCGCGACCGTGGACAAGACGATCTTCCTGCGGTCCTTGGCGGCGAAACCGTTCTCCCGCGCGGCCACCTCCAGGCTGGCGGCGAGCCGCTTGACATCCCACTCCCACGGCGCGGGCAGCGTCTCGTCAAAGTCGTTGACGTCGAAGACCAGCTTGCGCTCTGGCGAGCCGAACAGCCCGAAGTTGGACAGGTGAGCGTCCCCGCACGCCTGGACGATAAGGCCGCAGGCCGGCGTGCTCGCCAGGTCGCTGGCCATGGGCAGGGCTGCGCCGCGGTAGTAGGTGAACGGGGACTCCATCATCCGGCCGTACCGGACGGGCACGAGTTCCGGAACCCGCGCCTCGCCCTGGGATTCCAGCAGGCCCACCGGGTCGGGCCGGCCGGGCGGCGGCTCCCACACCGCATGGCTCTCCCGCGGCACCTCGGCGCGCGCCGCCTTGCCCCGAACCTGGCGTTCGGCAGGGGTCAGCCGTTGCTGTGCAGCCTCCAGGCCGGTCGCCGCGCTGCGCGGCAGGATCACTGCCTTGCGGGTACCCTCCGGCACGCCGGCCAGCAGCCGCGCGCCCGTCCCCGCGCCGTTCGAAGCAGCCCCGCCCCTGGCCACCCCGTTCCGCGTCCGGCTCCCCGTGGTCCTGGTCCCCGTGGCCCTGGTCCCCGTGGCCCTGGTCCCCGTGGCCCTGGTCGCCGTCGTCCGGCTCGCCGTCCTGGTCCCCGTGGCCCGGCTTGCCGTGGCCCCGGTACCGGTGGTCTTGCTCCCCGTGGTCTTGCTCCCCGTGGTCTTGCTCCCCGTGGTCCTGGTCCCCGTGGCCCTGGTCCCCGTCGTCCGGCTCGCCGTCGTCCTGGCCTGCGTGGTCCTGGTTCCGCTGCTGGCGGATCCGGTCTTCTCTGCCGCCGTTCCCGGCGTCCGTGACTGTGCCATGAGCTCCTGTCCCTCCCCTGCGGGCGCGCCCGGGTGGGGCCGACGCCATGACCGCACAACGGCGGGCCGCCGGTCGCATGACCACCATGACCTGCGGTGGCGAGGTGCGCGTCACCCCCGGGGGATGACGACGAGCAGCGGCCGGGCAGCGAACCTGCAGGCAAGAGGGCCCGCCGCGCGCGTGCTGGATGGGCCCCGCCACCGGCCACCGGAGGCCAGCGCATGTCCCGACCCATCGAGGAATACGCCCTCGTCGGTGATCTGCACTCGGCCGCGCTGGTGAGCCGGGACGGCTCCATCGACTGGCTGTGCCTGCCGCGGTTCGACTCCGAGGCGTGCTTCACTGCCCTGCTCGGGGACGAGCGGCACGGGCACTGGCAGATCGGCCCGGCCAGCGACGTGACCCGGGTCCGCCGCAGGTACCTGCCGGACACGCTGGTGCTGGAGACCGAGTTCGCCACCGCCTCGGGCACGGTGCGGCTCACCGACTGCATGCCGCCCAGGGACGGTGACCCGGTCCTGGTCCGGCTGGTCGAGGGGATCGATGGCCGGGTCGACATGCGCATGGTCCTGGCGCCGCGATTCGAGTACGGGCTGACCGTGCCCCGCGTCCAGCAGCGCGGCGGCGCCCGGCGGATCGTGGCCGGCGCCAATGCGCTCTGGCTGTTCAGCCCCTTGCACGAGCAGGCGGTCGGCGCGGCCGTCCTCGCGGACTTCCCGGTAGCCGAAGGAGACCGGGTTCCCGTGGCAGCGGTCTGGCGGCCGTCGCACCGGCCGGCGCCTCCCCCACCGCCAGCGTGTGCCCTGGTCGAGCAGACTTCCCGGTGGTGGCGGGACTGGGTGGCGGGCCTGCGCTGCGGCGACGAATGGCGGGAGGCAGTGGTCCGCTCGCTGATCACCATCAAGGCGCTGAGCTACGCGCCCACCGGCGGCCTGCTCGCCGCCCCGACCACGTCGCTGCCGCAGCAGGCATCCGGGATGCGCAACTGGGACTACCGGTACTGCTGGATCCGCGACGCCGCGGCCGCCCTCGACGCGTTCCTGTCCGCCGGGGGCGACCAGGAGGCAATGAGCCTGCTGAACTGGCTGGCCCATGCGGTGGAGGGCCCGCCTGGCCAGGCCCAGCCGGTGTACCGGGTGGCGGGCGAGCGGCGGATGCCCGAGATGGAGGCCGACTGGCTGCCCGGCTATGAGGGCGCCCAGCCGGTCCGGATCGGCAACGCCGCCGCGGCCCGGAGCCAGCTCGACACCTTCGGCCACGTGCTGCGGGCGCGGCTGGCTGCCCGCACCGCCGGCCTTCCGGCGCCTGCCCACGCGGGCGAGCCGGACTCCGTGCTGGCGTTCCTCGAGTCGCGCTGGCACGAGCCGGATACCGGCATCTGGGAGATGCGCGGGCCGCCGCGCCAGTTCGTGCACAGCAAGGTGATGATCTGGGCCGCCGCCGACGCCGCCATCAAGATGATCGAGCGGTTCGGCGACAGCGGCCCAGCGGACCGCTGGCGACGCCTGCGCGCGGCGGTGCGGGCCGACGTGCTGGAACGGGGCTATGACCCGGAGCGGAACACGTTCACCCAGCGGTACGGCTCCGCGGCGGTGGACGTCGGCCTGCTCCAGCTACCGCTGCTCGGGTTCCGGCCGCTCAGCGACCCCGCGATGGCCGGGACCGTGGACGCGATCGGCCAGGACCTGGACGACAGCGGAGTGCTGCTGCGTTACCGGGCGCACGGGCCGGCCGACACCGACGGTCTCCCGCCGGGGGAAGCCGGCTACCTGCCGGGCTCGTTCTGGCTGGCCCAGAGCCTCGCCGCGGTGGGCAGGGCAGCTCAGGCACGGCGGGTCTTCGCCGCACTGCTGGACCTGCGCAACGACGTCGGCCTGCTGGCCGAAGGCTACGACCCGCTGCGCAGGCGGTTCGCGGGCAACCATCCGCTGGCTGGCTCGCACATCGCCCTGGTCGTGACGGCGCAGGCGCTGAGCCTGGCGGAGGCCCCGCCAGCCTGGCCGGGATCCGTCGCGGCCCGGTAGCGCCGGACGGAGCCGAGATCGGCTAGTTCGCCCGGTCCGGGTGATGCACCGCCGCTGGCCAGCCGTCACCCTGATTCCCGGCTACCCCGAGCCGGCGCCGGGCACCTCCGGGCCGGAGCCGCTGGTGTTCGACAACGGTCCGGGGAGGCCTGCTGCCATGAGCCGTCCGCACTTCATGCCGCCTCTCGCCCCAGAGGCGCCCGGGCGCTGGCCGGGCCAGCCCGCGACGCCATCATCAGCACGGGCATCAGCACGGGCGACGGCACAGGTCAGCGCACCTGCCGCGCGGCGGCCGAGGGCACAGATCACCTGCCTGGGGGTGACCACGTCGCTGGAGGACTGCCGGGGCGGCAGGCTCGCGGACGCGATCCTGCGCCGGGTACTGCGCTGCGGCTGCCCGGTCGGCACCGTCGTGCTGGACCTTGGGTCGGCCACCGCGATCGACCCGGAGGACTGCGCCGCCATCCTGTCGTTGCATGAGCGGCTGACCGCGGTCAGCACCAGGCTGCGGCTGGCTTGCGGCGCCCGCGGGCTGCTCGACAGCCTGGCGGACGCGGGCGTGACCCGGCGACTGGGCCGTGACGCCATTCACTCCAGCTTCCGCAGCGCGGTGCTCGCCACCTACGCCGAGCTACCCGGCCCCGGGCTGGTCATGGGCCGGGTGAAGACCGCGCTCGAGACCGAGGCCGAGCTGATCGACCCCTGACCGGCGAGCGACGGGCCCGCTGACCGGAAAGCACTGAACCGACCGGTTGCTTCACCCGCTACGGGTGGGGCGTCCCGCAGGTGCGCGGCGGTGGACTGTGTCCGCCAGATCAATCCGGAGAGGGAAGGACATCATGGCTGATCTGATTGCCATTGGGTACCCAGACGAGCAGACGGCCGAGCTCGCCGCGGAAGAGGCGCGGCGGCTGGCCAAGGACCTCATCATCGAGCCCGACGCGATCGCGGTCATCGTCCGCGACAAGGAGGGCAAGTTCCATGTGCACACCAGCCACCATCCGGTGGGCGCCGGGGCGACCTGGGGGATGTTCTGGGGGCTGCTGTTCGGCCTGCTGTTCTTCATCCCGTTCTTCGGCCTGGCCATCGGGGCCGGCATGGGCGCCCTGATGGGCAAGATCACGAAGTCGGGCATCGACCGCGAGTTCCAGGACCAGGTCCGCGGCATGCTCAAGCCGGGCACGTCCGCGCTGTTCCTGATGGTGGAGAAGGTGACCCCCGACAAGGCCACCGAGGCGCTCAGCCAGTTCGGCGGCACCGTGCTCAAGTCCTCGCTGTCCAAGGAGGGCGAGGCCGACCTGCAGGACGCACTGCACGGCAAGCAGGCGGCCACCAGCTGACCCCGCCGCATCAGCCGTCAGCCGGGCCTGACCGGGGCCGGAGGCACGTCCCGGGCAGGCCCGGCTGCTGGCCCATCGGCGCTGCGCCCGGGCGCCGGCCCGGCACCTTCCTGATGCCCCGCTGGGGCGCCCAGCCGGGTGGTTGGCAGGCGGCGGGTCAGCCAGAAGCTGCCCAGCGCGATCGCGCACGCCGCCAGGATGCCCGCCTTGAGCCCGGCCAGCTGAGCGGCCGAGTACGCCTTGACCACCGCGTCCGTTTCGGCGGCCGGGACGGACGCCTCGTTGAGTGCGGAGCGGACCTGGCTCGCCGGGACGAACGTGACGCCCGATTCCAGCTGGACCCCGATCTGCTTGCTGACCGCCGCGGAGATCTGCGGATTGTCCGCGATCTGGCTGGTGAACGCGGCGGCCAGCGCGCCGATCAGGATCGACCCGATCAGCGCGGTGCCGAGGGACGACCCGAGCTGCTGCGCGGTGTTCTGCAGGCCGCCGACCTCGCTGCGGTCGGCGTCGCCCACGCTCGACTGCACGACGTTTCCCAGCTGCGAGGCGAGCAGGCCCATGCCCAGGCCGAGCAGCGCCATGGCGAACGCGAAGGACACGTCGTCGATGGTCGGCTTGATGCTCAGCAGCAGCCAGACGGCTGCCCCGACCAGCACCGCCAGGCCGACCCGCACGATTGTGCGGGGACTGGCGTGGCGGCCGAGCAACGGCCCGCTCAGCGCCGCCACCAGCATGGTCAGCGACACGGGAAGCAGCCGCAACCCGGTCTGGAAGGCATTCATCCCCTGCACGATCTGCAGGTAGAGCGGGATCGTGAAGAACAGCCCGAGCAGGATCAGGTTCTGCGCGGTGAGCATGGACAATCCCGACCGCAGCGGCGGTATGCGGAACAGGCGCGGCGGGATGAGCGGATCCCGGCCGGCCGCCTCCCGGTGCCGTTCCCAGCTGGCCAGCAGGGCGAGCAGCAGGACGCCGCCGCCGATGACATAGGGCGTGAGCGAGAAGCCGGCGATCGTCACCGGTGAGTTTTTCGGCTGCAGCCAGCCCCAGGTGCTGCTCTGCAGCACGCCGAGCACGACAAGGGCCAGCCCGGCCACGGATAGCAGGGCGCCCACATAGTCCAGCCGGGGGCGCTCGCCGGCCGCCCGCACGTCGCCGATCCAGCGGACAGCGGCCAGGATGGCCGCCGCGACCACCACCTCGCCGGCGAACACCAGCCGCCAGGTGAGGTAGGTGGTCACATAGCCGCCGACCAGCGGCCCGACCGCGATTCCCGCCCCGGCCAGGCCGCCGATCATACCGTAGGCGATGGCCCGGTCCCGGCCCGCGTAGTTGCCGCCGACGAGCGCGGCCAGGGCCGGCAGCACCAGCGCGGCGCCCAGGCCCTCGATGATGGACCAGCCCAGCATGAGGACCCACAGGACGGGCGCCACCGCGGTGAGGGCCGAGCCGCAACCATAGATGACCAGGCCGACCGCGAAGGTGCGCCGCCTGCCGAACATGTCGCCGAGCCTGCCGCCGGTGATCATGAATGCGGCCATCACCAGCGTGTACAGGGTGATGACCCCCTGGATCGCGGTGACGTCGGTGTGGAAGTCCTTCACCAGCTGGCTGATCGACACGTTCATCACGGAGGTGTCCAGCACCATGAGGAACTGGGTCGCGCCGAGCACGATCAGCGCTTTCCACCGGCTCACCGCTGCACCTCCGGCCCGTGCGCGTTATTCACGACCGGCCAGCGAGCGTAGGCCCGGAGGGCCTGCGCGAGCGGGCGGTGCGGCCATCTGCATGCAGCACCACTTATCGGGCTTGAATAACGCGCACTCCATAGAAGACAGCGGTGCTCAGATGCCGAGCAGTTGCCGCTTGGCCGCGGCGAACTCGGAGTCGCTCAGCGAACCCGCCCCGTGCATCGCGGTGAGCTGCTTGAGCTGGTCGGAGAGGGACTGCTCCGCCGACCCCGCGGCCTGCTGCCCGGCCGGCGCACCGCCCTGCTGCCCGGCCGGCCCCTCGCCCTGCTGCTGTTCCAGGTCGCTGATCCGCTCGTCCTGATCGGCCTCCTGGTCAGCTTTCTGCGCCGAGTGCTGGGTCACTTTCTTGCCCGCTACGTACGCGCCGCCGCCAACCACGGCCGCGCGGAGCAACGGACGCCTCCGCCTGAACATGCCTGCCTCCCGACGTGCCCGTGACTTTCTCAGACGTCCTGGCCCGCGGGCAGGGCCAGGCCGAGCGCGACCATGATTTCTGGTGCCGCCGATACCACCTTGGGTCCGCCCACCTGCGGGGCGATCGCCCGCAGCACGCCCAGGATCTCCGGCGGCGTGGCCCCCGCGTCGAGCGCGTTCGAGACCTGCCACAGGTAGGAGGCAGGCGGGGAGTCAAGGGCCACCAGGGCCGCGATCTTGACCAGCGCGAAGGCACGGGCGTCCAGGCCGCTGCTGCTCTGTGCTGATTCGCGCAGTTCCAGCGCCTCGCCGAGGACCTCGATGTCGCCCATGGACAGGCCGGCCAGCGCGTCCCGGGTCGCCTCGTCGACATTGGCATTGACAGGCACGCTCATCTTCTGCTTCCTCTCGGTGGTCGTGGCGGCGGGCCGCCCCGGAGTTTTCTCCCGCTCCGACCGTGACGCGCATCCCGGCGCGGCGCGCCACCCCTCGAGGGTGAGGCGAAAGGCCATCTCCCCAGCCCTAGGCTTGCGGGCATGACGACCCGGGCGGAGCAGCGCACCATGCTGATCCGGTCCGGCCGGGGTTCCGGTGAGCGGTTCGGCGGCCTGCTGCTGATCCTGGTCTTCACCTACCTGCTATCCGCGTTCACCGCCAGCTGGCTGGTCAGCGCCGGCCAGGTGGTGCTGTTCCTCGCGGTGCTGCTGCTCGCGCTGCGCACCGGCCGGCTACAGCGACAGACCGTCCGGGTCATTGCGATAGGGGTGCTGACCGGGTCAGTGATCGCCGTCACGCTCGCGCTCGCGGACCACTCCGGTCCCGGTGCTGGCGTGGCGAGCCTGTGGACCGCGCTGGTGCTGCTTCTCTCGGTCATCTTCATCGTGCGCCGTGTGCTGTCCGAGCCCGAGGTCACCCTGCAGAGCATCTACGGCGCGATTAGCGCCTACATGATCATTGGGCTGATGTTCGCCGCGGTGTATTCCGCGATGTACCGCTTCGGGGGAGATACGTTCTTCGCCCACGGGTCGCCTGGTGACACCAGGACGTTCCAGTACTTCAGCTTCACCACGCTGACCACCCTCGGGTACGGGGATTTCACCGCCGGCGGGAGCGGGGGCCGGGCCGTTGCCGTGATTGAGGCCATGGTCGGCCAGATCTTCCTGGCAACGCTGGTCGCGCGCCTGGTGGCAGCCTTCCGCGGCCCCCGGCTGCCGGCCGGCCCAGCGCCGGAGCAAGCCAGCCCGGAGCAAGCCAGCCCGGAGCAAGCCAGCCCGGAGCAAGACAGCAGAGCGGCACCGCAGGCCCGCCAGGACAGGCGCGCAGCGATCAAGGCAGCCCGGGCACCCGGCATGATCCGGCTCCGCCCGCCCGGAACGGCCCGGCGGCGCCCCGGATCAGCGCCGCGCCCCGGCGGGCGGAACCAGGCCGGGCAGAGCCCGGACCCGGCCACCCGCCGGGGCGCCCGGCACGGCTGAACGCCCGCTACGCCCGCAGGGAGGGGGTCAGACGGATTTCAGCTCCCTGCCGTGCGTGGCCAGCGCGTAGATGACCACGATGTCCAGGGCGATCAGGATGACACCCCAGACCGGGTAGGAGGCGATGAACGCCAGGTTCACGATCGCGCTGATCACCGCGAGCGCGATGCCGACGACCCGGGCCCACGTCTGCCCCACCAGCACGCCGAAGCCGACGAGCACGAAGAGCACGCCGATCGCCATGTGCGTCCAGCCCCACGCCGCGTAGTTCACGTGTACGACCAGGTGATCGCTGGTCACCGCGTAGTAGCTCTTCTCGAACAGGGCCACCAGGCCGTCGATGATGTGGAACGCACCCAGCGTGATCATCACGACGCCGGCGAAGATGACCCAGCCCACCCAGGCGGTTGGCTCGGCAGCCGCCCGCTGGCCCCGGTATCCCGTGGTCCGATCCGTTCCTGACGTGTGTTCTGCGTGTGTATCGCTCATGTCGTGTCCACTCCCTCGGTGGCATGGCAGGCCTCGAACCGAGTGCGGTCCTGACCGTGCCGGTGAACGGGAATCGTGCCCCCCCTCGGCAGTTGTGGCTGCCTAACACGCTGCTAAGGGCGGCTTCGCGGAGCATCACCCCGGCTGGGTGAAACGCCCCTGTACGCCGGATCAGCGGGGGCCGGGCGGCTTGTCCCGGGCCAGGAAACGGAGCCGGGCCGCGCGGGCGTCCCAGGAGTAGATGACCACCGTGCCCGCGATCAGGTCGTGCAGGGCACGGCGGTCCCGCTGCAGCACGATGCCCACGAAACCAAGCCCGAAGACCAGAAAGCTCAACGGAAACGCCAGCGTGCGCACGACTGCCTGGCGCGCGGTTGCGTCGGCGCCATCGGCGGCGACCACGCGCACCCCCAGTACTGCCATGCCGAAGGTCTTGCCGCTAGCCGCCCAGGAGTACGCGAAGTAGATGAATCCCCAGGCCAGGAAGGCGATCGTGACGAGGATGTCGTTGCGGCTCCAGGACACGGAGTGACCCGTGACGACGCTGGCCGCGAAGGAAATGGCAGCCAGGGCGAGCATGAAGACGCCAGCGATCACCGCCAGGTCGATGGCATACGCGACGAACCTGGACACGGCCCCGGCGAAGTGCCCCTGGAAGCCCAGCTGGGCGACAGGCGGCGCGGTCACGGCTGTGCCATTCTCGTTGCTGCGCCCGGGTCGGGCGCCGCGCCCGCGGTCAGCGCTGCGCCCATGGAGCGGAGCAGCTCAGGTGGGCCTGGCGGCCCGGTGTAGCGGTGGCGGAGGAGCCGCCCGATCCAGCGCGCGATGAACTCGTCGAGCCCCACGGCCTGGCTGCGGGCCACGTCCAGGGCCGAGGCGGCGACACCGCCGGATGACCGGGCGACCACCGCGCCGAGGTCGGTCTGCGCGACCATCGCGTCGATGTCGATGCGCCCGGCGACCTCATTGACGTCCACCCGGTCGACCAGCGCGGCCACGTCCACCCGGTCGAGCAGGCCCTCGACGTCCACCCGGGCCAGCAAGCCGTCTACGTTCACCCGGGCCAGCAAGCCGTCTACGTTCACCCGGGCCAGCAAGCCGTCTACGTTCACCCGGTCGAGCAGGCCGTCGAGGTCCACCCGGGCCAGCAGGCCGTCCGCGTCCAGATGGGCCAGCAGCTTGTCCACGTCCACCCGGGCGAGCAGTTCGTCCAGATCGACCCGGTCGACAATGGCATCGAGGTCGACCTGCTGCACCAGGGCGTTCACGTCCAGGCTGCGGACCACCAGGTCGATCACGACCTCTGCGACGCGCTGCGCCAGCGACTCGACCGGATCGGTCATTCGCTTGCTCATGGAGCGCAATCCGTGCAGCGGATCCACGCAGGTCAGCCTTTCTGGATCAACCCGGTCAGCCCGTCAATGGCGACGATAAGCCCGGCTGCCACCAGCGTGCCGGCCAGGATGGTCCGGCCGTTGCGGCGTAGCCATGCATTGAAGGCCACCAGGCGCCGGGTGGTCATCCCCGGCGCGGCGAGATACGCCAGCAGGGGCAGCCACACCAGCGAGACGTTGATGGCGACGATCACCGCCAGGCCCGCGACGGTGAGCGAGAGACCGGCCTGGGCGGTGGCGACCACCTGCACCGCAGCGATGAAGGTCACCCCCGGCGCGAATACCAGGATCCCGGCCAGGAAAGCGGTGTACGGGGCGGGGCTGGCCGTCAGCCGCGACATGATTCCCTTCTGCGGCCAATCGGGGTCGGGCGGCCTGGATTTCCGGCGCGCGAGCACCAGCCCGGCCAGGAGGATGAGGATGCCGAGAGCCAGCCGCAGGCCATAGCGATCCGTCCGGTGGCTGGGCAGGCTGAACCCGCCGGCCCGCAGCACGACCAGCACGACGATGCCCATCACGATGCTCATCAGCAAAGCGCCGACCAGGTACGCCAGCAGGGTTTCCCGGGGGCGGGCCGAACCGAGGTAGACGGCGGCGACGAGGAGGACGGTCGGGGAGATGGCGGCGAGCACCGCCAGGCCGGCCGCTTGGACGAGCATGTGGCTCAGCCGCCGTGATGACCGGCCGCCTGTGCCCGCACCGTGCTCCGTGCCGGGGGCCGCCCGACCAGCTCGATGAGGCCGAGGACGACGAGCAGCAGGATGGCGAGGATCACCGCCACCATCGCGGTGGGGCGGCCCCAGAACACGAAGATGAGGGCGAAAAGCGCTACCGTCCCGATGCGCAGCCCGGTGCGGTACTGGAACGTCCACCGGCCGACCGGCCCGGTGCTCAGGCCCGCCCGCTCCCCGCTGCCTCGCAGCCAGCCCAGCCCGCCGCTGAACGCGCGGCGGGTACGAACCGCGGTGACCGATGGGCCGGTGAAGAAGGCCGCCACCGCGACGATCAGGCCGACCACCAGGAGCGTTCGCAGCCCGGTCTTGATGAACCGGACCAGGGTGTCGAACATGACCGCCGCGGCGTTGCTGGGCAGCACGTTGGCCGGCACGCTACTGAGGTAGATACTGCGGCCGATGGCCAGGGCGATGCCCAGCACGAGCATGGACGCGGCCAGGCCGAGCCCGGCCCCGATCAGCGCCCGCCGGTGGCTGCGTGCCAGGTAGATCCCGGCGCCCAGCAGCAGGAGGGCGAGGATGGGCAGGACGATCTTGAGATCGTTGATCAGCCGGTAGCCGGTCTGCGCCTTGACCAGGTACTTCGCCGAGAACAACCCCACCGTGGGATTGATCGCCGGGATGCTGTTGACCAGCGTGAACCCCTTGGCGGCCAGGTCTTTCTTGACGAGGTCAATGAACGGGCCGAGGCTCATCACGACCTGGCCGTTGCTGACCGTGATGGCCCCGCCGCCCTGGCCGGAAAGGGCCTTGACCAGCTGAGCGTGCACGTTCTGGTTCACCTGCACCCACAATTTGGCGACCTGCGGGCTCGCGACGATCTTCGCCACCTGGGTGTGGACGAACCCGCCGACGGCACCGGCGAGTGACCCGGAGAACGTGTGCAATAGCGTGCCGACCCTGGTCAGGCCCTTGCTGGACAGCGTGTCCGCAGCCTGGTTGGTGAGTGCCTGCACGTGAATTTGCGCATTGATCTCGTTTGAGATCTTGTCCGTCAGCGCGCTCTGCACCGCGGGCTCGTGGATGAGCGGGGCGACGTTCTGCACGTAGCGGCTGGTGTCGGAAACCTGGTTCGCGGTCCACACGGCGAGCACCGAGATCGGGGCCAGGAGGCAGCCCAGCACGATGAGCACGGTGGCGACCGGGGCCCGCCAGCCGATCTTCCGGCGCCGGCTGGGAGCGGGCGGCCGGGTCCGCAACTGCGCCACCTCAGCACGCAGCCGCTCCAGTTCGGCCCGTTCATCCTCGCCGAGGCCGCCGCCGGTGCTGGCCGCGGGCTCGGGCGTGGCTGCCGCGGGCTGCCGCGTTGCTGCTGTGGCCTGGCGCGGCGCTTCTCCTGGCTGCGCGGTCCCGGTGGGGTGGGCAGCCCCTTCGGGCGGCTTGCTGCCTCCAGGAATCCCGGCTCCTTCAGCTAGCCCGTTCTCTCCAGCCATCCCGGCTTTGTCAGCTGGCCCGTTCCCCCCAGCCATCCCGGCTTTGTCAGCTGGCCTGTTCCCCCCAGCCATCCCGGCTCCCTCGGTTGGCCCGGTGCCATGAGGCAGTCGGCCTACCGTTCCGTTGTCTTCGACGTCGGACACGGGTCACCTCCTGCTCCCCACTTGCCGGGAGCGTCCGTAAGCCTGCCGCCGCGGGCACCTGTGCCCCCCGGTTGCGGGTGCCCCTCGGCGGCAGGCCAGTTCACCGTCGCTGAGGCAGCCGGGGGCGCGCCTCGCCCGGGCAGGGTGAAAGCCGGCCGGGCGGTAGTTGGCGGACTTGCCCCGTTACGCCAGAATCCGCGGGGCCGCGCAGCATTGCCCACGCCCTGAACAGGCCTGCTTCCCTGGCGCGGGAGGGTGTTCGCCCGCCCGGCGGGCCGCCAGCGGCAGGCTGGCCAGGCCGGCCGATGCCTGCCGTGCGAACCAGCGACGCGGCCGGGCCGGCCAGGCTGGCGATCAGCCGATGTACCTCACCCGCCGCGGGTGAGGCAGTGGCCGCCGCTGCCCGCCAAAGTCCAGCCAGGGACTACCCGGCGTGGCGCCGTGTCGGTCAGGACATCACCCGGCCCTGTGCCGGGTGGCGCGATCCGAGGAGGCCGCTGTGACCATTGGCGGAAGTGCGGCACTGATCACCATCGGCGCGATTTCTCCGCTTCGCGGTCACCTGGACGCCCAAGAACGTGGACTTGCAGGTCATTGGCGTGATCCTGATGATCGGCGGGGTAGCCGGCCTGTGCGTTGCCGTCGCCATGATGGCCATCCGGCGGCGCAGCCAGGTCTCGGCCGAGGTGACCGAGCAGCGCCGCTACATCGAGCCGCCGAGGTAGCGCGCGGCTGGCGTTGCTTGGCCGCACCGCCGCGAGATCCACCGGTACAAGGCCTGTGCAACCAGGAATGGTCCCCCAGAGGGGCTCTTCAGCCGCCCCCCGGGGCCTTGCCGACAGCCCGCCGCTGGATCCCAAGGCCGGTACCCAGCACCACCAGTCCCGCCAGGGCAACGGTCAGCATGACCGCATGCACACCGCGGAGTTTCTGCCCGGTCAGCCTGGCGCGCCACCTATGACTAGTTGATGTAGTCATCACGTCATCCGGCTGTGCCCGCTGTTTCGCCGCCCAGTCTTGGCGGGGTGCCGGGTTTCCCACAGGCACTGTTCGTCCGGCCGGGTAGCGCGGCAGCATAGACCGAGCAGGCCATAGCAGGCGATTACGGGCACGCCTACTCGGTAACGAACGTCCCACGACCCTGCACGCGCTCAACGAGCCCTTCTCGTTCCAGTGCGTCGAGCGCCTTCGCGGCTGTGCCCCGGGCTACTTGGTAGGTCTGGACGAGCGTGGTCTCGCTAGGCATCCTGCGCCCTGGCGGTAGCTCACCGGACTCGATCTGGGCTCGCAAGATGTCCGCAAGCTGCCGCCAGAGCGGCGTCTTCCCTTCGTAGTCAATCGACACAAGATCACCATGCATGATCTTGCCCGGCCGTTAACTTTCCGAATCAACCTCGCTGGAGTGTGGTCGCTTGTGGTTGACTACATCTTAGGCCCGTGACAGCGCCAGCGAGCCGCGTGGGAGCCGAACCTGGAACTCAGGCTCCCAGTTAGGCTCCCAGCGGTAGTTCTTAAGATCGCAATATGCCATCTACCAGTCGGGATGCCCGGATTCGAACCGGGGGCCTCCTGCTCCCAAAGCAGGCGCGCTAACCAAGCTGCGCCACATCCCGTTAAGCCGACCGTAGCTTACCCGTCCAGCGGGTTTCCGGGGAGCAGACCTGTGCGCGGCCCGCATACAAGCGGCCGCCGCCCGCCCCCGGATCGCGCCGCGACGAGCAGACACGGCGGCTGTACGGCGCTGAGGCCGTGGCCCGCCCGGCCCGGCGAGCCGGTACGCTACCCATGTCGCGTAGCTGGCAGCCCGGGGGTTTCCCGGTCCGCCTGCTCAGGCACGCGGGCGTAGCTCAATGGTAGAGCCCCAGCCTTCCAAGCTGGTCATGAGGGTTCGATTCCCTTCGCCCGCTCTCGGCTTCCACCGCAGCTCAGGCATGGTTTCCTCGCTTGCAGAGTGATCTTCTGTTGGCTGTAGTCGATCTTCCGTGCCATTAACGTGCCATTAGCCCGCCGGGACCAGGACCCCGGCCGCACCGTCGTCCCCGTCGTCGTCCTGGTCGCGCTCGGCCTGGACGTGAGCGTCGATCCCGCCCGTGATGGCCGCATCAGCGCCGCGTGCCTCGTGCTGGTAGATCATCGCGGCGCGCTCGCTGTCGTGCCCCATCCGGGCCATCAGGTCTTTGAGCCCGGCCCCGGTAGCCGCCGCGAACGTGTTTCCCGTGTGTCTGAGATCATGCACATGCAGGCAGGGCGCCCCGATCGCGGCCGTTGCGTACGACCATCCGGCCGCCCGGTTGAAGTTCCTCCGACGCATTGGCCCGCCCATTGGTCCGGGGAAGACCAGGGCGTCAGGCTCAGGTTTCACGAACACCGCCAAGTGCTCCCGGAGCGCCGGAATACTCACGGCCGGGACGCCGACGACGCGCCGCGCCGCCTTGGACTTGGGCGGTCCGAGAGTGATCTTCCCGCCCGGTGACCGGCGTTCGGTGAACGCCTGCCGTACCCGCACCGTCCCGGCGCCGAGGTCCAGGTCGCACCGCTGTAGCGCGGTCACCTCACCCCAGCATAGGCTGGCGAAAGTGGCCAGCAGCACGAACGCCCGGTAGCGCAGGTCATGCTCGCAGTCGGCCCGGCCCTCCCCGGCCATCTTCCACAGCGCCCGCTCGGCCTCGGCCCTGCTCACGTAGACCTTGGGTGAGGTCCGCATCACGCCATCGCGCCGGAAGCGGAGCCGATAGCCACCGGCCGGGAGCTGGCGGACGTTGCCGACCGGACGACGGCCGACGTGCTCGACCAGCTCGAAGACCTGGCGCACGCTCAGCACGGGTCGTTCCGGCGCGTGCTCCTCCCCCGCGCCGCGCACCCGGCACGGATTGCGGGGCAGGATCTTGTCCTCTTCGACCGCGGTCATCATGACCGCGCGCAGCAGCCGGTACGCCTTGGCCGCCATCGAGACCGAGACACCGTTGCCGAGAAGTGTCGCCCGCCACTCCCTGATCATCGGCGTGGACAGTTTGCCGATCGGCACGCCGCCGAGGTGCGGCGCGATGTGCCTGTCCAGCAGCCACTGGTAGAGATCTACGGTGCGCGGCCGGAGTCCTGGCCGCTGGGCGATCCATGCCCCGGCATAGTCGGCGAGCTTGACCTTGACCCGTTCGGGGTCGGTCCACTCCCCCGCGATCATCTCGGCCTCGATGAGCGTCAGTGCCCGGTCCGCATCGCTGGTACGCGAGTACGTCTCCCGGCCCGTACGCAGGCGCCCGTCAGGCCCTGGGTAGCGGATCTGATACCGGCCGGACGGCAGCTTGCGGATGCTTCCGAAGCGTCGGTGACCTTCCTTGTTCGCCATCAGGCAACTCCTTTCCTGCTTCGAGGAATTCGGTGAGAGCTGATTCGCTGATCCGCACGTGACGGCCGATCTTCACGAACTCAATGCGCCGCTCGGCGATCAGCCGCCGGACGAAACGGGGTGATGTACTCATCCGCTCGGCCGCTGCCTCGACCGTAAGCAGCCGATCGGCGGCCTGATGGCTGGTCATCACGCGGCCTCCCCGATTGCCGAAAGATTCGCGACGTGCTGGCCGCTGGCTCTCGCACGGGCCAGGGTGAGCGCGGCCTGCCAGCGCTGCCGGCCGGCGACGACGTGCAGGAGCCGCTGAGCGGTGGGCATGTGGTCGGGGTCGCCGGGGGTGACGGGCTCCCAGGAGTAGCGGGCCGGGTCGGCCGCCGGGAGGCCAAGGGTGGTGATCAGCCAGTGGCGCCGGTCGGCGCGGTGATCCGCCAGCGTCTTGCCGGACCATTTGCGGGAGACCAGGACCCGCCGCCCGGCGTAACCAAGGTGCTCGCGGCGGTGTGCTTTGCCCATGCAGCGCCCGGGGCGCAGGCCCGGCCGGGCATTCTTCGGCTGGACGCCGTAGCGCAGCCAGTTCGCGCACGTCGGCGAGCACGGCTCGAACCTGAGCGCGTCAGCCAGCCGTTCGGCGTGTTCATCCTGGGCGGAGCTGGTGGCCTGGTGGCAGTCGGCGACGTGCTTAGTCAGATACTTGGTCAGGTAGCCGATGCACCGGTTCGCATCGCGTGATCCGGCGATGACGCCCTGGGCGTCGAACCGCTGGCCGAACCTGGCCACGTGCAGCGGCTCGTCCTCGGGGCCGATGTCGTCTAGGGCCTGATCCCAGGTCGGCAGGACTTCCGCGGTCGCCGGGTCGAGGTAGTTCCCGCTGCCCTCATGCCAGGCTGGCAGGTTCGCGTCGTCGTGCTTAGGTCTTGCCGATGGTGCGCGGGGCGACCTTGCGGCGGGGCAGATCCGAGGCATCCTGGCGCCGCCTGGTGGACCGGTGACGGCGTGCTGGCTTGGCGGGCAGCACCTTGCCGCGCATCCCCGAGCGGGTGATCTGCTCGTCCAGCTCGCCGATCACCGCGTCGTCCTCGGCGGTGTCCTGCCCGGCGGTGTCGGCCTGGTCGCGGTGGCGCTGGGCGTCGGAGCGCAGTTCGACCCACATCCGCTGTTCGTCGTCGGGGTCGTCGGCCTGGACGACAGGCTCGTGGTCGAGGTGCCACCCTTCCCGGCGCTGCGCGGCGCGCAGGGTTCGGTTGCGTTCGGCGCAGGACGGGCAGACCGAGGCGAGGGTGTGCCCGCAAGGGACGAGCACGGGTTCGGTGTGGCCGGTGTGCAGGTCGGTGCGGCGCAACTGGACCGGGCGCCACGCACCCGCCATGGCTGATGGCCAGGTCGCGCACCACGTTCCGGGCCAGCGGCATGGCCAGCCGCTGCGCTCTGGTGGTCGGTTGTGTCATTCAGCCTCCGTCTCGCCAGGGTCATCGGGGTCGGGTCGGTCCGGGTCGGTGGCGTGCCAGCGAGCGTGGTAGCCGCAGCCGGGGCACTCCAGGATCAGGAACCGGTCATCGGTGCTGGTGTCGAGCAGCGGGCCGCCGCAGTCCGGGCAGTCCTCGGGAGCCAGCCAGCCCGTGATCATCCGGCCTCGCCTGCTGCCGGGACGAACTCCCCGGCCTGGTCGGTGACCATGGCCGTCATGGCGCGGATGTCGTCGTCGGTGACGAACGCCGCCCGGACCCGTACCGGGTCGGGATCGGTTTCCAGCCGCATATAGCCCACGCCCGCGCCGATGGCCGGGTCAGGGGAGATCTCGTCGCACAGGGCGCCGCGGTCGCGGGCGCCGTCACCGAGCACCAGGTCTGCCTGGGCCGGTTCATCGAGGCGCAGCGCGACCTTGTCGGGGAACAGGTTGCGAATGTTCAGGACCTCTTTGCGCGGGTCCTGCAAGGCGGCGACCACGCTGTAGCCGACCGCGCGGCCCTGGGTGGTGAGGGTGGCCAGCGCCGCGAGGGTGCGCTCTTTGAGCTTGCGGTCGGCCTGGTAGGCGGTTAAGAACGCGACCTCATCGACCAGGACCACGACGAACGGGTCCTCGATGGTCGGCTGATGGTCGCGCTGGCGGCCAGCGAACCGCCTGGCCCGTTGCTGCATGTCGGCGACGTCGGCTTCGAGTAGGTCGGCGATATCGGCGGGGTCGGCGGCGTATGTGCCGAACTTTTCGAACATGGCCCGGCCGAACGCCAGTTCCATCAGCTTCGGATCACACGCATGGACCCGGACCAGCCCGGCTGCCATCGCGGGCAGCATCGCCCGGACCAGGCCCCACAGGTAGGAGCCCTTGCCCGCGCCGGTGGCCCCGGCGACCAGCAGGTGCGTGCCGTGCAGCCGGATCGTGAAAGTGCCGCCGTCCTCACGCCGCCCGACCGGCAGTGCCCGCAGATCCGGCACAGCGGGGACCGGCAGCGCGGGGATGATGGCGGCGAGCGCGTCCTTGCGGACCAGTTCGAGCACGACCATCCCGGGCTTCGCGGTGCGGATGCGGCACGACCGGACCCCGAACCCGTGCGCCAGCGCGTCGGCCCGGTCCGCGAACGCCTTCGGGGACTGCCCGGACACCAGCCGGACCGTCACCAGGTCCGCGCAGACACCCGCCTGGACCTTGCCGAGCACGGGCACGGTGACCCGGCCCCGGTACATCGGTGCGAGCCCGGCGATCGTCATGACGGCGTGCCAGCAGCGCCGGTAGCACCACCACCGCCACCGGCACCGGGCCGGTGTGGAGACGAGCCGGGCGTACCAGTCCGGCCGCCAGATCCGCAGCGTCACCAGCACGCCGACGGTGACGTTCACCAGGACCGCCACCCCCGGCCAGCCCGCCTGCACCCAGGTGCAGATCACGGTGCCCGCTGCCGCGTCGAGCAGCGGGTGGCGGATCAGGAACCAGGCCACCCGGATCAGCAGCCGGATGAGCTGGACCAGCCAGATGACCCATTCGGGGGTGCGGTGCACGGGTGAGCGCCACACCGGGGCGGCGAACGGGTCAGCGTTGTCTACCTGCGCGTACTGCTCGTCGTAGACCTTCTCCCGCATACGATGATCACCTCTTTCCTTGTGTTTGCGCGTGAGGGGAGAGACCGGGGACGGCCGGAAGGTGCAAGCTCCCGGCCGTCCCGCCATTGATCACGCCGCGCCGCCCGCGATGTCCCGCGCCGCAGCCCGGCCAGGATCGTCGCCGTTGCCGCCGGTAGTGCGTGCGGCGTGCAGCCGCTCGCACTCGGCCGCGAACTGCTGGGCTCGCCGGGCCAGCTCGCGGGCGAACTCCACCCCGGCATCGGGCATGTCCACGCCGTTGCGGATCGAGATGCACACCGACGTACGTCCCGCATCGACCGCCAGGATCGGGCTGGCCACCGGGTAGGCGTGGCACCTCACGGTCCAGTCCGCGCCCGCGTACAGCCCGACCGACCCGAACGACGCCGCCTCGCCGCTCATGCCGCCGCGTCCTTCCCATCGCCGCCACCGCGGCCGCCCCGGGCCGGAACCCGGGCCGCCGAGGCTTTGAGCGAGTAGGCCAGCCGCCCGGCCTGGTTCACATACGGGGTCACCGTGAGCCCGGCGAACTCGACCGGCACGAACGGCATCCCCGGATGCGGCGCGGGCAGCACCGGCTGATCCGCTGATGCGACCTTCACCCGCACCGACTTCTCCCGCGCCGCCGGGTCGGCGTCGATCACCTCCGCTTGCCACAGCGGCAGCCCGGACGCCTTGTCCTTGGACTAGACGAACCGGCCGCTCTTGGATGCCTCGAAGTCCCGGACCGGCTCGAATGGCCCCGCCGCGAACACCCCGCGCGGGAACACCGATGCGAACTCGACCGGGATCGGACCCTGTACCGCCATTGACTTCTCCTGTCAACCCTAAGGGCTCGACGTGACTTATCAGGTTGCTATCCCAAGGTAAATCTCTTGTCCTGACTTGTCAAGAAAGAAGAGAAGCTGGCGCCTGCCAGGGCAGGCCGTGGATCCTAGGTGAAGGGGTAGGCGTCCCGCAGCTCGTGCCGCTGGCCGGGCAGCACCAGGTCACTGACCTGGACCGGCTGGGAGGCGGCATCGTAGGCGGTGACGATCACGCTGAGCACCGGGGCATCCGCTGGCACCCGCAGCAGCTCGGCTTCCTCGCCGACCGGGTGGCGGGCGGTGATCCGCTCGACAGCGTGGTCGAGGCGGATCTTCTTCCGGGTTTGCAGGTGGTGGCGGATGCTCTCGTTCAGCAGGTCCGCGGAGGCCAGGTCGGTGCCTGCCGCTATTTCCAGCGGCAGCCAGGCCGAGGCCAGCTCAACTGGTTCGCCGTCCTCGGTCAACAGCCGTTGCCGCAGGAATGCCTTTGCTCCCGGTTCGAGCGCGAGCAGTGCCCGCACGTGCGGCGGGGCGGCCTTCACCCCGGCCTGGACCAGTTCCCCGGACAGCTCGGATTCGGGCAGTTCCAGCACGCCGTGAGCGGGCCGGGTCCGCTCGGCGGCAGCCAGGGCCGGTCGGCCGCGCACGAAGCTGCCCTTGCCCTGCTGGGTGTCGATCCACCCGTCCTGCCGCAGCACGGACAGCGCCTTGACGATGGTGGGGCGGGAGATCCCGAACTCCGCCACGAGCTGATGCTCAGACGGCAGCAGCGACCCCGGAGGGTACTCCCCGCGCTCGATCCGGCGCTTGATCGCGCTGACCACCTGCGCGTACTTCGGCGGCGCGTAATCCTGTCCCATAGTACCTGTCCGGTTCTGGACGACCTGCACTGATGACCTATCAGGTCAGGTTACAGTCCCTGACAGGCAATGTCACGTGATCCGGATACGCCGCCAGCCACTGAAAGCTGGGACGCTGGCTCGCTCAGGTGCCGGATGGTGGCTGCCGCCATCTGCCGGTAGGCCGCGATCAGGTCCAGATCGCAGGCGTGATCGCCACATCGACGGCCATCCGGGCCAGGCTGGCAGCCGGGGCACGATGCGGCGATGCGCGCCTGGCGCCAGGCGATAGCGTCGTCAAGGGCCTGCAACTGCTGAAACCGGTCTCGCTGCGCGACCGCGAGCCGCCGGGGCTTGCCAGCCATCACGGCTCCTGTTTCCCGGCGGTCCCGGCCTTGCAGCCCACCCCGGCGGCGATGCGGACCGGCTGGGCGCTGGCTGGCTTTCCCGAGCGCCACCGCGATCGCGCACCCCGGCCCAGCCACTGCATTTCCCCTGACGGGTCACGCTCGACCACGATCGAGGTCTGGAACCGGTCATAGGTATTCCAGGACGGCACGAAGTCCAGCACCGTCACCCAGCCAGTCGCGGGCACGCCATCGGGCAGCGCGCCCAGCGCTTCCAGCATCCGCGCCCGCGCCCGCAGCTCCCCGTCCGTCACCCCGACCGGGGACTGCCTCGGCTGGCCGCCCGAGTCGGTGGCGACGCCCCACTCATACATCCGCTTCACGACCCATCACCGGCCGCCACCCGTGAACCCGAGCCGCCGCAGCCGAGGCACGGCACCCGGGGCCGCTTGAGCGGGGCGCGCTCCCCCGCGTCACCCGCGCTGGCCGGGGCCCGCCGCAGGGTGAGGAACTTCCAACCCCGTCCTCCGCACCAGCAACATGGATCACTGACAGTCGTCATCAACGTCAACGCTCTCTGCCCTCGTCTGGCTTGCATGGCAGCCAGGCGGGCGCCGCGACGGCATATGCCTGGCCATGCCTTGATGCTGGGCAAGAGACGCGTTGCATCGTTATACGCATCTTCGACGTCACGTCACGTGACGTCTCACGGCGTCTCATCTACCGCCGCCGCGTCGGCTAGCCTTGGGAACACACGGAGCGTGTCAGGGAGAACACATGCCAGCAACCCCGATCCTGCTCAAGGTCTTGCTCCGCCAGAACCACTGGCAGCAGTACGCCGCGTTCTGCGCCCAGTACGACAAGGCCGCCCAGCGGATCGACAGCGACCTGGCCCGCACGTTCCCCAGCCGCGCCCAGCTGCACCGCTGGTTATCAGGCTCAGTCCGGAGCCTGCCCTACCCCGATCACTGCCGCGTCCTGGAAGAAATGTTCCCCGGCCAGACCGCAGAACAACTCTTCAGCCCCTGCCCGCCCGACGCCCTCCACCCCGCCGCGCAGAACGGCCACGCGGTGCCCGGCGAGCCCGACGCACACCCCGGACTGCCAGCGCTCAGCACTCCCTCGATCGGCATCCGGCCCTTCATCGAGCGCGCGTTCACCCGGGAGCACGTCTCCATCGACTTCGCCGGATTCTCCGGCGAGACACTGCACGGCGTCACCCAGGAACCACTGGACAAGATCCGCCTCGGCCACAGCAAGCCGAAATCCCTGGCCATCCGGCTCCTGCTGCCCGACACCACCCGGCCCATGGTGCTGCCCTGCCGCACCGACGACCTGGCCGACGACCCGGACTACCGCGACCGCGCCCACTCCATCACCACCCGGCACGCCCGCGCGATCAGCGACACCGTGCAAGAACTCACCGAAATGGGCATGATCGACAACGCCGCAGTCGAGATCCGCGCGCACCCTGCCCGCCGATGTTCAAGCTCTACATCCTCAACGGCGAAGAAGCGTTCTTCGGCTTCTACCCGATCGTCAAACACAACATCAAGCTCCCCAGCGGCCCCCGCGCCATGTATGACCTGATGGGAAAGGACGCCCTGGTGTTCCACCACTCCCCCCACAGCGGCAATCCCGCCGACCTGCTCTACATCGAGCAGGCCCGCAACTGGTTCGACACCATGTGGCACACCATCAGCTACGAGTACACCGGATGACCAGCACACCCACCGACCCCGGTGCCGCGCTTGGCCGGGTCGTCACTCAAACCCGGCACCTGTTCCTGGACTTCGATGGGCCGATCTGCTCCATCTTCGCCGGGCTCAAACCCGAAACCGTCACGGCCAAGCTCCGCGACATCCTCGCCGGCCAGGCCATCCAGCTCCCCGCCAATGTGGCAGCCAGCGCGGACCCCTTCGACGTGTTCGCCCACGCCGCCACCATCAGCCCCGAACTCGCCGCCACCGTCGAAGCCACGATGACCGACCTGGAACTAGCCGCGGTCCCAACCGCCGAGCCCGCCGCCTACGTCCACGAAGTCATCACCAGCTGCCGCGAATCCGGCCGCACCCTGACCATCGTCAGCAACAACTCAGCCCAGGCCGTCCACGCCTACCTCGTGCAGCACTCCCTCGCCGGCCCGATCGGCACCGTCATCGCCCGCACCAGCCCCGACCCCGACCTACTCAAGCCCAGCCCGCATCTCCTGGACCAGGCCATCGCCGCGAACTACGCAGACCCGGCCGAGTGCACCCTGGTAGGCGACCAGGTGACCGACATCCTCGCCACCCGCGAAGCCGGAACCCACAGCATCGGCTACGCCAACAAGCCCGGCAAGACCGACAGCCTCGCCCGCGCCGGGGCCGACGCCGTGATCAGCAGCCTCGCCCACCTAGCCCTCGCACTCCGAGCCCGCCCGCTGCCGAATTGAGCCGTTCTTAGATCAAGGCGGCGGCGCCGCCGCGCCCGGCCTCGTCCGCGGCGGGCTGCGGCCCTTGAGGGCCGACCCGCCGCAACGGCCGGGCAAAAGTGGTAGCTCGGCGTTGCCGACTGGGTTACCATGCACGCATCGTGCTGCCGCGCCACTTCCGATCGTTGCTCGTCGGCGTCCTCTGGAGTGTCGTGGCCAAGGAATGACCGCAGCGACGCGCTCGCAGGTGGCCAGGACGCGTCCGTATCGGGGATGGTGTCGGCCAACCGTTCCTCGCCACCCGGTAGGTGTGTAGGCGAGGGCGTTGGGGAGTCTCAGGGCGCTGACCAGGCACGTATGTGCCCGCGGGCAGGCGTCTCACACCCGCATGTGGCTGTACGCGGCCCGATCTAAGGCAGTATTGTGGAAGTTATGGCTGACTTCTCAACGCCGGTACGTATCCCACGGGCGGCGTTCGATCAACTAATTGCCCGCATCGATGATGCTCTGGGAAAGCATAATGTTGCCCTCTGGTTGCACGAGGATTACCCGTTCCGAAATCTCGACCCTATAAGCTCTACTGCTATTGATTTCTCAGGGATAGACCTTCAAGATGATCCGCTTGATGTAGTAGAAAATCTGGATCAGCTACTATATTTTGCTTTTGAGCTTGCATCGCGCAAGGCCGTCGCCTCCTGGGTTAGTGAATACGATCCGGATCTAGAAAAAGAGGCGGTCGAGAGAGTTGAAGCCATACGAAAAAGTATGCCGAATCTCGCCAAGCTGTGGCGTGCCAAGACTAATTCGGTAACTGCGCCTTTAGTAGAGTTTACTTATGATGTAGTAGATGCTGACGGCACGAACGAGCCGTATGTCAATCTATACATGGCGGCTGCGAGGATCGATTCATCGGATGGCGCACCGGATAAATCAGATATTTCGCGAGTGCGCGTCCAACTCTGGCCCTCCGATGTGAGGGTGCTCATGCGGGAGTTCGCCCATCTGTGGCATGCGCATCTCTCCGATGAGCATGACCAAGATGGGAAGGGGGACGTTAATGGAGACCAGGCAGGTTCATAGGCAGATACACCGTAGGTATGCGGCCACGAGTTCACATCCTGCGGCGCCGCCGCTAGGGCTACATACACGGCGCCGCGGCGCGGTACGGCGATGGGAAGAGCACCCTAAGCGCGAGGCTCGTTCACCCTTTGCGACAGTTGACGCTCGGGCCGTTCCTGCCGATAAGTATAAGAGCCAGCATGCTTTCTGGCTTGGGGTTTCGCAGCCCCGTGAGCCTGAGTCCGGTACGGCAGCCGCATTTCGCTAGCTGACCAGGGGGGTCTTGGCGTCACGGGCGAGCCTGGCGCGTTTGTGGAACCACCGGGCGCGGGCCTGGTGGCGGCGGGTCCACGCGTCCCAGTGCTCGACGT
>Ga0307374_10000302_pt1 | contig 94592 bp, 104 predicted proteins | sample OX3MG_FD_202532 | JGI IMG/M metagenome (GOLD analysis project Ga0307374, IMG submission 202532) | Soil microbial communities from Risofladan, Vaasa, Finland - OX-3 | ecosystem: Environmental > Terrestrial > Soil > Coastal area > Acid sulfate soil | place: Finland: Risofladan, Vaasa | collected...
ACCACCCCCATCCCCTGGTGGGGCGGCCGCCAACTCAAACTCACCTTCGGCTAACCCACCCGCTCCCACCCCCGTGGTGTTAACTCTCACGGCTAACGTGGAAGGGCAGGCTAGCTGTGGGGCGGCCAGCGGTGAACCCTGTTTACCCTTGGTGATTGCCGCGCAGCTACCGTCGGTGACGGGCGCCCGGTCGGCTCGCGTCGGTCGAATTTGGGGCGATGATCTTCGTCTGGTCACAGAATTGGTCACAGAAAATTTCGACGCGCCCGAGAATTCATGATCACGCCCTTCCCGAGAAATAGGACTCCGAGCTGGGCAAACGTGGTATTAACGATCACTCGTGAGTACCCGAAAATACGGTCATGTAAGGGTTCGAATCCCACCTCCACCGCCGATTGTGATGTCTCGGACACCGAGCACAGGTGTCCCGAGGCATCCTTCACGCCTCGGGTCGTCTTTGGCAGTCCGGGCTTGGGCCGAGTTGGAGTTTTCGGCGTAGCTCACCGTCGGTGTTGGGGACGCGGACGGCTGGTCAAGTGCGTGCGCGAAATGGAGGCGGAGCTCAAGTCGCGTTCGTTCGGTCGAGCGAGAAGGTGCGCTCTCGGACGGCCCGACGGAGCCCAGGAGATGACGCCGAGCCGGCGCTCACGTTCGACATGTTCCACGGTCGTGCCCGAACTGTCTAAAGGAGCTAGACTTGATGTCAAGCCCACCCTAGACTTAGGATTGTGAAGCGTAAGGACCTGATCCGAAGGATCGCCGGACGCGCCCGGGCCGTGAACGTCGACTGGGTCATCAAACGGGAGGGTGCGAGCCACACCGTCTACTCACTCGGGAGGCTGACCATCCCGATCCCTCGGCATACCGAGCTTGGCGAGAAGCTGGTCACCGAGATCTTCAAGGAATGCGCGGCAGAGCTCGGCGAAGGATGGTGGAAATGAAGAGGACCTACCGCGCGAACGTCGAACGGGACGGACGGTTCTGGCTTGTGCGCGTTCCAGAAGTGGGAGTGACCCAAGCTCGGCATCTACGCGAGGTCGAGCTGATGGCGAGGGATCTCATCGCGCTCGTCACCGACACCGAGCCGTCCACGTTCAACCTCGACGTCGAGGTGCAGATGCCAGCTGCCGCCAAGCGCCGGCTCGACCGCGCCGTTCGGCTTCGGAACCAGGCGAAAGACACCCAAGCCCAGGCCGCCGAAGAACTCCGCGCCGCCGCACAGGAGCTCGCGAAGTCCGGAATGACCGTCCGCGACATCGGTCAACTGCTCGGCGTCTCGTACCAGCGAGCGCACCAACTCGTCTCGTCCGGGCTCTCGCGGGCCTCCTGACGGTCCGAGCGCAGCGGGGTCGGAATCGCCACACCCGAGGTGCCGTTCTTCGACGGGCCCCTCCAAGCGTCGGGTCGCGCCCATAGCGGCCGTTCGGGAGCGCTCGGTCGGCGGCAGATTCGGACATCTGAGAATGACCGGTAGCCGGTGACCATCCGGTCGATAGCGGCGGATGGTGTTGACGGTCGCGGTGAGGGGTTGGTGGTCGGCGTAGGCGCGCTCCGGGAAGCCGCTGTCGGAGTACACGTCCGCTCCTACGTACGCCAGATTCGGCAGATGCTGACTGGGCATCGGCACAGGGGGAGCGGATAGGCGCGAAGCCGCAGCTTCCCACCCTGCCGAAGCTCCATAAGGACGCGCTCAGCCGCGAGCAGATCGCTTGTACGGAGGAGTCATGCAGGAACGTGACCGGCTCATCATTCGTCTGTTTGCCGACTGCGGGCGGCGCTTGTCCGAACTGCTCGGCCGGGGCGAGGACAACATCGTTCGCAGCGGCGGACGCGCTGCGCAACTGAAGGTCCAGGGCAAGGGCGGCCGGGAGCGCCCAGTTCCCATCGTGCCGGTCCTGCTCCGCAGGTTGGAGCGGTTCCAAGGACACCTGCCGCAGCCGCGGTCCTGCGATCGGCTGTTTGTCCCACTCCGCAGAGGGCCGCTTGGCGAGAACGAACCGCTGACGATGTCGGGGGTCGAGCAGCTCGTCAACGTGGCCGCGCAGCGTGCGGGTATCGGTCGCACGATGCATTCGCACCTGTTGCGGCATTCCTGGATGACCGAGATGCTCCGGCGTGGAGTGAACCCGGCTCAGCTCGCGGTGGTGGCAGGCGCCTCGCCCGAATCCATGCGCTCTGCTGGATCTGTGGGTCGAGGAGGCGACAGAGCTTCGGTCGCGACGGACATCGGCGTTTCTGTTCGCGCAAACGCCAGAACGCCGAGTCAAAGAACTTGGTCGAAAACTGGATGCCCACGGCGTCGAGTACGCGGTCACCGGGGCCGCGGCCGCCATGTTGGTGGCACCTTTCGTGACGGCGGTGCCGGTAGCCGAGGTCTGGGTGACACCCGAGATCGTGACCGCGGAGATGCTCCAGGTGGCTGGTGCCGAGCCCGTCCCGGACGGAGCGAACGTCGTATTTGTTCAGGCGAAGGATGACACCCCGCTCGCCTTCCGGCAACGGCGCGACGACATCTGGATTACCAACGTCTTCCGCCTGTATGTCGACCTGCGGCGCGACCCTCGCCGGGGACGCGAACAGGCTGATCATCTTCGGCAGGAGGTGATCGGGTTTTGAATCGTTCCCGCTTCGACGACTACCACGAGGAGACGACCGGGCTGCGCTCGGGCCGATGGGCATCGAGGAGGCGGCGGCGGCCGAGCGTTGGGTGGACTCGGTACTCGCTGGCGAGCCGGCACCGGCGCGATCCCGTCGGCGACCGCGGTCCGCGTGAGCGAGCTGGTCCTCGACGCCGGGGGGTGAGTGCACTCGCCGGGCAGCGGGCTCGACTCGAGGCGCTGCGCCGGCGTGGGCTGTGGCCGGCTCAGATTCCAGCGATGGTCCTGGTCGAAGGCCTGACCGGGGATGCCCGGCGCGACTATCAGGCGAACATGCTGGTCAAGCTGTCGCAGGTGCGTGAGGTGACGGAACCGTTGGCCCGCGAGGCGGCGCGGTTGAGGACCGTGACCGGCCGAGCCGGCACGAGCAGCGTCACCGATGCCGTCGTCGTTGCATATGCGACGACCCGAACCGATCCGGTGGTGCTGACCAGCGACCCCGGCGACGTGGCCCTCCTTGCGGCCGGGGCGGACCGGCCAATCACCATCGCACGGGCCTGACGCTGGGCAGCCGAGCGCGAGCGCGCATTACCCGACGGTTGAGCCTGGCGGATCGCGCGTCGCCGAGCCGGCGTTCCCGTGTGGTACCGCCGTGGTACCGTTTCGGGGTGGCGATGAACCTGCGCCTCTCGGACGAGGACGCGATGGCGCTGCGCCGGAAGGCCGACGAAGAGGGTCGATCCATGCAGGAGGTCGCCCGCACGGCGATCCGCCACTACACGAGCGGCCGGCCGGCTCGGTTGGCGGTGGCGATCGAGCGGATCCGCACCGAGGACGTCGAATTGCTGGACCGCCTGGCTCGGTGAGCAAGCGACCGGCGCTCGACTACCTCACGGTCGACGACCTGTTGGAGGTCGCCGGCGGGATCCTCGATGAGGTGGGTCTAGGGGATTCCGGGCTGTTGGCTTCGGCGGCCGCCCGCCCGGCGATGTCGGTGTTTGGTGACGACGCGTATCCGAGTTTCGCGGAGAAGGCGGCCGCGCTGCTGCATTCGCTGGCCCGCAATCATCCGCTTGTCGATGGCAACAAGCGGCTTGCCTGGGCGGCGACGCGCACGTTCTGCCTGTTGAACGGGTGCGATCTGCGCTACACCGTGGACGACGCCGAGGCCCTCGTGCTGGCCGTCGCTGCGGGGAACCTCGACGTGGCACAGATCGCAGACTGGATCGCGACGCACCTCGTAGACGGATAGAACCGCCCTTGCGCCCGCGCCCCGTCGGTACTTCGGAGCTGTGCTGGCTCGCGGGACCGCCCCGTGACGCCGTATCGATCGGCCCGGGGAGGGTTGTTCGGACAGCTACCACGACGGATGACGATGTCGCCTGCGGCGTTCCGCTCCGTTTCGCGATGTCCCCGACGTGCCATCCGCAGATCATGCAGTCACAGGTGCCGCCCCGCTGATGGCGGCCGAAGTCACCGGGGGCGTCCCTATCCTCTGCCCATGTGGTCTCTTCGGTGCACGTTGTGGGACGTCGCGTGATCGGCGAGCGGTGGGGCGTGACGGACCAGGAAGTGGTGCGCCGATTTCCCTGCGATGACCTCGTGGCGTCGCCCGTCCTGCAGTTGTGGCGGGGTGTCACTGTGGACGCGTCACCGGCGCAGGTGTGGCCCTGGCTGTGCCAGCTCCGGCTGGCGCCCTACTCCTACGACTGGCTGGACAACCTGGGCCACCGGTCGCCGCGAGACCTTCGTGGGCTGCCTGACCCTCGACCGGGGGAACCCTTCTCCCGCGTCGCGGGGAAGGTTCGGGTCGGTCGCGTTCTGTCCGTTGCCCGGGAGCAGCACCTCACCGCGAGCATCATGGGGGCGGTGATGTCGTACGTCCTCACGCCGGAAGGCCGCTCGACCCGGCTACTGTTGAAGATTGTCGTGGAACACGACCATTGGTACAACGCTACCCTCGCCGTCGGCGACTGGCCGATGGCCCGTCGCCAGCTCAAGAACCTCAAGTCCTTGGCGGAGGCCGAGCGAGCGGCGCCGAGTCAGTAGGTACGGCTCCTTGTTGTCGTCGGCGCTCGGTGGAACCGATCGGTAGCCAGCACTGCGCCGCGTGCGGCCGGCGCCAGCGGAGACAAACGAGTCCGATGAACGTGCTGGGCGAGGGGGGACGCGCCCTGTACGTTCGCTGGATGACGCCGCCCTCCTTCGCCGGCATGAGCCACGTGGCGCTGACGGTCTCCGACCTTCAGCAGTCGGTGCAGTGGTACGTGGACACGCTCGGCTTCGTCGTGCTGTTCCCGTACGACACCGATAGCTTTATAGGCTCCCGCGATACGAACCGGTTACCTGGACCTGGGCGGGGTTCGGCTGGTGGGGTTCAGGCAGGAATCAGTTCAACCTCGACGCGAGTGACACGGTAGGCGGACACATCGCGGTCGGCTATGTCTTCCCATCCGGGTGTGAGGCCTCCCGTAGCGTGGATCGCGGTGCGAACCGCTGTGCTGGCCTTGGCGTAGGCATCCTTCTCATCGCTGCCGGTAACGGTGATCTGCACATCTACCTCGCCGCTGTCGTCACACTCGGCGTAGTCCCAGGCGCAGTCCAGTAGGCGAGCATCACCCTGCTCTACGGTGTAGTAGGCGTCAGTGACAGCGTCGAAGTTCTTGGCGCGATTCGGCCCGAAGACCCGAAGGTTCATCTCGACTTCGAACATATGTTCCATCGGTTACCTTCCTTTGCACTTTCGCGCGAACTCTGCCCGGCGTTCCCGCCAATACCGCGGATTGCTGGGAGTCCTGTGGACCGTCCCCTTATGCTTACCTGGACAAGGGCAGTACGCCATTGGATACCCGCCCGTTCCTCATCGACCCGCCATCCCTGTGACCTGAGCCACTTGACCAGGGCTCGGTAGTCCTGAGCATGGCTCCCCACCAGCCCGAGCATCGGGGAATTGGTCTCGCAGGCACGGCCTACGCCGTGAAGAGACCCTACCGGGGTAAGGCCTCCGGACCGCTCGGGCGGCCACACTAAGCCGCCAGGGCCGCCTGCCCGGTATCGAGCAGGGCGGTGCCGAGCGCGGCCAAGATGGTGAGGTCGGCGTGCAGGCTGACCCGATCCAGGGTGCGGACTCGTAGCGGGGTGAGGCCGCGCTCGTTCTTGAGTCGGCCGAAGCACCGCTCGACGGCGATGCGGCCCCGGTCGAGCGCCTTCCACCGGGCGCTGCCGTGTGGGATCGGCGGGTGCAGCCGGTCGTACTTGATCCACCGCGACGCGGGCGCGCACTCGCGGGTGGGGCAGCGCCACTGCCTCGCACCCCGCGTCTCGTCGGCCCCGGCGAAAGTCCACGTCCCGTGCTCGCAGGTCGGCGGCCTGTGCTCGCCCCGGAGCACCCGAGCCGTCTTGATGAGGGCGATCACCGGGCGGATGCCACGGCCGATCAGCTAGTCGTGGATGCCCTGCGAGTCGTAGTTCTTGTCCAGCGCGGAGGTCGCCGGAACGACACAACGTCGTGTGATCGTGTCGAGCAGGCCCTCGACCTGCGGCAGCTCCGACTCGCGTGCGGGGCGGACCGCCTACGCGACCGGCAGCTCGGTACGGACGCACATGTCTAGGCGTCCCGCGTGGTCGAATCCAGGGTGGTGTTAGGGACCTCGTTATCTGCACATGAGCCGGCATCGCTGCGTGACGATGGGTCGGCCGGTCTCGGTGAAGATCAGGTCCTCTCCGCGCCACCAGGATGAGGACCGAGATCGGCGCATACGAGAGGAACGGTGACGAATGATCGCTGCCGTTGATCATGAGATCGTGTCCAGGTAGAGATGCCGCCAACAGGTGGCTGCTGCATAACGCTGTGGTTCGTCAGATGCCCGCGACTCGTCGAAGGCCTGCGCCGACCCCGCCCATCAGTGTCTCGGGAACGTGCCGGTGCGCTCGTCGAGGCCCGGCTGGTTCAGCGTGACCAGAGCCGTGACGTCGACGACGGAGTCCCGCGGCCTTCGGCTCGGGACTAACGGCTGAAGAAGCCGCGTTTCTTGGTCTTCTTGTCCGCGGCCGAGGGCTGGGCGGAGGGACGCGGATGCCCGGGGGAGCTGGGCCGGACCGGTGGCGGTGGCGGGGCGTCCTCGAGGCCCAGCGACGAAAGCTCGCGCAGCAGGGCGGCCGTGTCGGCGAGCTCGGATCGGACGGGGCCGCGCTCCGGCTCCGGCTCCAGTTCCGGTTCCGGGTCGGCCACCAGGGTCGTCGCCTCGGGTTCGGTGATCGACGCGAGCGCTGCGGAGAACTCGGCGAAGACTTCTGCGGAGGCCACCGTCCGGGCGGGGTTCGCCAGGTCGTGCTCGAGGTCGGCCAGGGCCTGGAGCTCGGCCCGCTCGGTCGCTTCGGCCGCTTCGGCTTCGGCCTCGGCCCGGGCTTGCTCTTCGGCGGCGGCGCGGGCGGCTTCCTCGGCGAGTTCCGCGTCGGCCCGGGCTTGCTCTTCGGCGGCGGCGCGGGCGGCTTCCTCGGCGAGTTCCGCGTCGGCCCGGGCTTGCTCTTCGGCGGCGGCGCGGGCGGCTTCCTCGGCGAGTTCCGCGTCGATCCGGGCTTGCTCTTCGGCGGCGGCGCGGGCGGCTTCCTCGGCGAGTTCCGCGTCGATCCGGGCTTGCTCTTCGGCGGCGGCGCGGGCGGCTTCCTCGGCGAGTTCCGCTTCGGCCGCTTCGGCTTCGGCCTCGGCCCGGGCTTGCTCTTCGGCGGCGGCGCGGGCGGCTTCCTCGGCGAGTTCCGCGTCGATCCGGGCTTGCTCTTCGGCGGCGGCGCGGGCGGCTTCCTCGGCGAGTTCCGCGTCGGCCCGGGCCTGCTCTTCGGCGGCGAGGCGGTTCTGCTCCTGGGCCTCCCGAATCCAGTACTCGGTCCACGCGTCGGTCTCCGCGGCGAGCCGGTCGGCGGCTTCCCGGGCGGCGGCCTCCGCGGCCTCGCGCGCGGCCTGCTCCTGGGCCTCCCGCATCCAGTACTCGGTCCACGCGTCGGTCTCGGCGGCGAGCCGGGCGGCGGCTTCCCGGGCGGCGGCCTCCGCGGCCTCGCGCGCGGCCTGCTCCTCGGCCTCCCGAATCCAGTATTCCGTCCATGCGTCGGCTTCCGCGGCTTCGTACTCAGCCGCGAGACGGGCGGTCTCCTGCTCGGCGGCGAGCCGGGCCGCCTCCTCCGCGAGCCGTTCGTCTTCGGCTTCCTCGGCAGCCCGCTGAGCGGCGGCCTGTTCCCGGGCGGCGGACTCGCGGCGCACCACGTCTAGATCGACGACATCGGCGACCTGAGCCTCCGGCTCACGTGCCTCCCGGTGCGCCGCCTCGGCCATCGCATGGGCGGCCGCGAGCTCCGCCGACGCGGCGGCGCGGATCCGGTCCCGGCGCTCCCGCTCCGGGTCCACGACGACGCGAACCGCGGTGGCTACCCGCGGTGAACGTCGGCGCAACTCCGCCGGCACCTCGTACGGATCCTCGATCGCGGACTGTGGACCGAGCAGGTCGGACAGCGCGGTGGACACCCGGGAGATCGCGTCGGCGAACGACGCCGACTTCTGGTTGATCGCGACGACGCTGGGCAGCTCGGCCGCTCGCTCGCCAGTGGTCACGGCGGTGACCAGCCGGGCCAGGGCCGGCGCGGTGTCGTCGACCGGCTCGTCGAACTCGGGCTCGGGCTCGAAGAGTCCGGTCAGCGCGGAGGTCATCCGGCCGACCAGGTCCACCCGATCGACTGGGACGGGTGGCGGGGACTCGTCGGTCAGGTCGTCCTCGACGTCGACCAGCCCGGAGGCGACCAGGTTGACGAGAACGCGACCGACCTCGAACAGGGTGTAGCCGCACTCGCGGGCCAGTTCCGCCACCGAACGCTCGCCGTCGACCTTGCACAGCAGCGACCAGGCGTCGGGGTCCAGGGTGAGTTCCGGCTGGGTGTTGCCGCGGGCGGACAGGGTGGGGACCGCGGTCGGTCCGTGCACGACCGCGGCGATCTCCTCCCAGCGGTCCTGCCGTTCGCGCAGGACGGTGACGAGGTCGTCGATCGCGACCGGCGAGGCGACGTCCTCGCGGGTCCGCTCGTTCTTGCGGAACTTCCAGCTGCCCTCCTGCCAGCGCAGCAGATCCCACATCGCCTCGTGGACCTGCTCGTTGACGAAGTCCTCCACCACCGGCTGGTCGACGTAGCTGAGGTGTACGAGCAGCTCACCGAGCCGCCAGCCCTGAAGTTCGGTCCGCTGGGCCTCGAGAGCCTCGGCCAGCGCCTCCGGCGCCAGCGCCCCGGAGGAGACCAGCCGGGAACCAAGCTGGGGCCGCCGACCCGGAACCGACACCGAGTAGATCAGGCCGTTCTTGACGTAGACCAGGGCCTCGTCGCCCTCGCTGTCGAACACGTGCAGGCAGCCCGTCGCGATGTCGTCGGCGAGCGACCGGAGGAGGGGGACGAGCGGGGTCGTCGTCAGGTCGCCTTTGAGCATGCGCGACCTCCCAATGCCATCGCGGCCGGTCCGATGGATACGTTCAGGCATCGGCAGGAGCGGGCCGGACGTTGAGCCATCCGGCCCATCAGAGCCGGCCCAGCCGAACTAATTCCGCCGCGCCACCGGGTGGCGGCGTGACACGATGCTCGATATGGCTCCGGGTCCCTCCGACATGGCGGGCGGCACCCTGCTCACGGTCGCCCCAACCGGCGCGGAAACCGCAAAATCCGACTTTCCGCCCCTTCCGGTCACGCTGGAGGAGCTCGTCGATGCCGCGCTCGCCTGCGAGCGGGCCGGGGCGAGCGTGATCCACGTGCACCTGCGCGACGACGCGGCCGAGCCGACCCTTGACGTAGGGCGGGCCCGGGCGGCGGTGGTCGCGTTGCGGGAGAGCACCGATCTCGTCGTCCAGCTCTCCACCGGCGGCGCGGTCGGCGATCCGGAGGCGGCCCGCCTCCTCGTCCTCGACGCCGACCCCGACTCCGCCTCGCTCAGTTGCGGGACCGTGAACTTCGGCGACGGGGTGTTCCTCAACCGCTGGCCGTTCATGGTGGAGCTCTACCGGCGGATGCAGGAGCGCGGCATCGTGCCCGAGTTCGAGATCTTCGACCTCGGCCAGATCGACGCAATGCTCCGGCTGCTCGACCGTTTCGGGCCGCCATCCGGTGGCCACGTGCACGCCGACCTCGTGATGGGGGTGCCCGGGGGGATGCCGGGGACGGCGGCCGCGCTGATCGCCGCTGCCAGCGCCCTGCCGGCCGGGGCGACGTTCTCGGCGACCGGGGTCGGTCGGACCGCCCTGCCGGTCGCCTTCGCCGCGCTCGCCGCCGGCGGCCACCTGCGGGTCGGCTGCGAGGACACGCTGAGCTTCGCGCCCGGGGTGGCTGTGCGCGACAACACGCAACTCGTCGAGCGGGCGGCTAGTCTGGCCGGGCTCGCCCAGCGGCCGCCGTTGTCGACGGTCGAGGCGCGAGCGATGCTGGGCGTGACGGATCGGCGCGGAGCGCGCCGGGTCGCCGCCGGAGAGGCGGCCGCAGCCGCGGGAGGCGAGCAGGGGTGACCAGCGAGACCACAGGCCAGGGCAACCGACGGATCGACCGGGTGCTCGATCCCGGTTTCCTCGACCAGCTGAAGGGACTGTCCCTCGAGGAGGTCCGCAGCCGCCGCGACGAGGCGGTCCAGGAGGAGGTCGATCTGTCGTATACCCGCCGACTGCTCCAAGGCCGGATCGACATCCTTAACGCCGAACTCCGCCGCCGCACCGGGGACGGGTCCGCCAGTGTTGTCGACGACCTGGCGCAGATCCTCGCCGACGAGGACCGTCCGGCGGCCCGCGGGCTCGGTCGCTACATCACCGCCGAGCCGTCGCGGGCCGATGCGCATCGCCGGCACGTCGAGGCGCTGGTCGCCGACGTGGACCTGTCCGACGTGAGCGCTCGTAGCGACGAAGAATTGCGGCAGGCCCTCGAGACGTTCGCGCATGAGGAGCGGGTCGTATCGGAGACCCGGCACACGGTGCAGGTGATCGCCGACAACTGCGCGTCCGAGATCGCCCGTCGCTACCGAGACGGCGAGGCCGACGTGGCCAACCTGCTGCCGACGGACGCGGGCGAGCAGTAGGCCGGGTGCTCCCCGTCCTCGCCGAGGTCGTCCGCTCCGGAGTCGTCGAGAGTCGCCATCACGGTTCGCTGGTCGCGCTCGGCCCGGCGGGCGACGTCGCCCTCGCGATCGGCGATGTCACCAGTGCGATCTTCCCGCGCTCGGCGAACAAGCCGCTCCAGACGGTCGGGCTGCTCGAGGCCGGGCTCGCGGAGACCCCCGGCTACCGGGCGGAGTTTCTCGCCATCGCGGCGGCCAGCCATTCCGGCGAACCCCGACACGTCGCGGTGGTCCGCGATCTGCTCGTCTCGGCCGGCTTAACCGAGGCCGACCTCGACAACGTGCCCGGGCTGCCGCTCGACGAAGCAGCGGCCTGGGCGCTGCTCCGCGCCGGTGGAGCCCCGGCGCCGATATATCAGAACTGCTCGGGCAAACACGCGGCGATGCTCGCGACCGCCGTCGCGGCCGGCCGACCGACCAGTGGCTACCGCGACCCCGCTCATCCGGTACAGCAGGCGGTCCGCGCCGCGATCGAGCGGCTCGCCGGAGTCGCCGCCGGACCGCCGGCGATGGACGGCTGCGGGGCGCCGCTCTACCGGCTGTCCCTCACCGCGCTGGCCCGGGCGTTCGCCGGGCTGGCCACCGCCGCGGTGGAGAGCGCGCCGGGGCGGGTTGCTGCGGCGATGCGCGCGCATCCCGAGCTGGTCGGAGGTAGTGGCCGGGTGGTGACCGAGCTCATCCGCGAGCTCCCCGGGCTGGTCGCCAAGGACGGCGCGGAGGGGGTGTTCGCCGCCGCGCTACCCGGTGGCGCCTCGGTCGCGGTCAAGATCGAGGACGGTGCGAACCGCGCCGCGGCGCCGGCCCTGGTCGCCGGGTTGCGCGCGATCGGGGCCAGCGGTGCGGTACTCGACCGGCTGGCCACCGCCCCGGTGCTCGGCCACGGGGACGTCGTCGGGGAGATCCGCTGCGTGCTCTCCTGAGCATCCTGATGCCTAGAGCTGGCTGATCCGGGTTCGACGGCGGCGACGGCGGGACGAGTGTGCAATTTCCGACAGCGGTCACGCTCGAACCCCGCCGAAAGACGTCGGAAATTGCACACTCACGGTCGGCGGTCGTGCTAGCTGACCGCTTGCAATAGTTAGCATCCTGGTCTATGTTCGATCCGTGGCCACACTGAACGTCCGGGATCTCGGTGAGTACATCCGAGACCAGCGCAAGATGGCGGAGATCTCGCTTCGCCAGCTGGCCCGGCTCGCCGGCGTCTCGAACCCGTACCTGTCCCAGATCGAGCGGGGACTGCGCCGGCCGAGCGCCGAGATTCTCCAGCAGATCGCGAAGGCGCTGCGGATTTCCGCGGAAGCCCTCTACGTCCAGGCCGGGATCCTCGAGGAACGGCCTTCGGACAGCGAGGTTCCGGCGGCGATCCTCGGCGACCACACGATCAGCGAGCGGCAGAAGCAGGTGTTGCTCGAGATCTACGCGTCCTTCCGTGGCGAGAACGAAGGAACCCCCGAACCCACCCCCTAGCCCCCCTCACCAGTCACCAAAGGAGACCCCATGCCCACCCGCACCCCCACCGCCCCGCTCTACGTCCTCGCCGGTGCCGGCGACCTCGCGGTCGAGAAGCTCCGTGAGCTGCCGACCACCGTGGCGAAGTTCCCGGTCGAGCTTCAGGAGCAGCTCCAGGCCCGGGTCAACGTCCTGCGGGCGCAGGCGAAGGGCCTGCCGAAGAACTACCGCACCCCCGCGACCGCCTTCGCGTTCCAGGTCGAGACCGTGAAGACCCAGGTCGAAACCGTGAAGACCCAGGTCGGAACGCTGCGCAGCCGGGCCACCGACCTGGCCGGGCGGACCAGCGAGCTCTACGACGAGCTGGCCACCCGCGGCCGCGGTGTCGTCGGCCAGATCCGCCGCCAGCCGGCCACCCGCAAGGCCGGCGTGCAGCGCAAGTCGGCGACGACCAAGGCCAAGGCGGCCCGCACGTCGGCCGAGAAGACCGTGCAGGCCACGGTCGAGGCGACCGAGAGCGCGGCTGGCCAGATCGGCTAAGCCTCACCAGGTCTGGCCCCCGGGACCGTTGTCCCGGGGGCCAGACTTTTCATCGCGGCCGGATCGGCTGAGGCTCGCTCAACCGAAATAGCACATGTGCTACCGTCCGGTGGCATGGACGTCGGGTTACGCGAACTTCGCCAGCGGGCGAGCGAACTTGTCCGTCGCGCGCAAGCCGGGGAAGTCGTGACGGTAACCGTGAGTGGGCGAGTGGCGGCTCGGCTGGTGGCTGCCGAGCGCCACCAGTGGCGGCACTTCCCGGACATCGCCGAGCTGTTCGGCGGCCCGGAAGACGCCGACTGGGGTCGTGATCGTCGATTGCTCAACGACACGCCTCGGGATCCCTGGGCCGGCGAGTGAGAGCGATCCTCGATACCAGCGTGCTGGTTGCTTCGGCCCTGCCGGCGCTCGACGACGAGCTCGCGATCAGCATCGTCTCGCTGGCCGAGTTGCACTTCGGTGTGTTGGTGGCCGGCCCGGATGACGTGCGCGCGGAGCGTCTGCGCCGGGTCGCGCTCATCGAGCGGCTGTTCGACCCATTGCCCGTCGACGAGCGAGTGGCCCGCAGCTACGGTCACCTCGCGGCAACCGTCGCGAAGGCCGGCCGGAACCCGCGGGGGCGCATCATGGATCTGCTCATCGCCGCGACGGCCCACGCCCACGAGGCTCGGCTTTACACCCGCAACGCAGCTGACCTCCGGGGGCTCGACGGGTTACTCGAGATCGTGCCGATCTGACCGGTCTCACAGCCACGAGCTTCGACGCCGTCCTCCGCCGGCGATCGGCGCTGGACGGCGTGCTGGACGCGCACCGGACGGCCCCGGCTCGTAGGCTGGGCTGGTGAGCGAGATGCGCTACCGCCAGCTCGGCAGCAGCGGCCTCACCGTTTCCGTCTCCGGCCTCGGCTGCAACAACTTCGGTCGCCGGCTCGGCCTCGAGGACACCCGAAGCGTCGTCCACGCGGCGCTGGACGCCGGCGTCACGCTGTTCGACACCGCTGACATCTACGGGGAGTCCGAGGCCCTGCTCGGCGAGGTGCTGGCCGAGCGCCGCGACGAGATAGTGCTGGCCACCAAGTTCGGGATGAGCATGGGCGGTCGGATCGCGCCGGAGCACGAGGCGCGTGGCTCCCGCCGCTACATCCGGCGGGCCGTCGAGTCCTCGCTGCGCAGGCTGCGCACCGACTACATCGACCTTTACCAGATGCACCAGCCGGACCCGCGGACCCCGATCGCCGAGACCCTCGCTGCGCTCGACGAGCTGGTCACCGAGGGCAAGGTCCGCTATCTCGGCTCGTCGAACTTCGCCGGCTGGCAGATCGCCGACGCCGAATGGATCGCCCGGACCCGCGGGAGCACCCGATTCGTCAGCGCGCAGAACGAGTACAGTCTGCTCGAGCGCGCGGTCGAGGTGGAGGTCGTACCGGCCTGCCGGGCGCACGGGGTCGGCCTGCTGCCGTTCTTCCCGCTGGCCGGCGGCCTGCTTACCGGCAAATATCGCCGGGGGGCTCCAGCGCCGGCCGGGACCCGGCTACACGGCCGCGTCGAGGGGATCGGCGAGGCGAAGTTCGACATCGTCGAGGCGCTGGAGAAATACGCCGAGTCCTCCGGGCGCAGCCTGCTCGAGCTGGCGATCGGCGGGCTGGCCGCGCAGCCCGCGGTGGCCTCGGTGATCGCCGGGGCGACCACGCCGGAGCAGGTGCGGGCCAACGTCGCGGCCGCCGAGTGGGAGCCCACCCCACCCGAACTCGCCGAGCTCGACGCGATCGCCGGGCCGGGTCGGTCGGAGTGATCGCATTCGGGGCCAGCCACCTGTCCGCGATCGGCTACGTGTTCTTCGTCGTCGACCTGGCGATCTTCGTGGGCGCGCTCGTCGCGTTCGTCGACTCCGGAATCCGGGCCCCCGCCGCCTACGTGGTGGTCGGCCGCGGCACCAAAGGTCTTTGGATGGGGATCCTCGGCGCGGCCGCGCTGCTCGCCGCGATCGGCTGGGCCGGGGTGCTCTCGATCTTCGGGATCGCCAGCATGGTCGCGATCCTGGTCTACTTCGTCGATCAGCGGCCGAAGCTGCGCGCGACCGGCGGTGGCGTCATCCGGCTGCGCTGGCCCGGACGCCGCTGATCCCTCAGCCGCCCGGCGGCGGCAAGTGCAGCATGTCGGGGGCCAGCTCGCCGATCGGTTCCTGCCCGACGAATACGTAGACCCGTCCCGGCTCGGGGTTGCCGGGCGCGGACGCCGTCTCGCCGGTCGGCTCGTAGACGTCAACCAGGCCGGGCGCGTCGGAGCCGGCGTAGAGGCGCTCGACGCCGGTGGCGAGCGTCGTGCTGTCCCCGTCGCGGGAGCCGCCGCGGAGGATTGCGAGGTGCCGGTCGGTCATGGCCGGCGAGCCTATCGCCCCGCCGGCATGCGAACCTGAACCGATGGCAAGTGACACCCACGGTCGAACCCACCGGCTCGAGCTGGCCGACGCGACGGTCCGGGAGTGGGACGCGACCGTGCTCGACGCGACCGCCGACGGCATCGTCCTCGACCGCTCGGCGTTCTATCCCGGTGGCGGTGGCCAGCCGCCGGATCACGGGACGTTGCTCTGGGGCGGCGGCCAGACCCGGATCGTCGGGGTCCGCCGCGGCGACGACCTGCTCCTGCTCCCCGCCGAGCAGGACCCGCTGCCGCCGGTCGGCAGCACGGTCCGCGGTGCCGTCGAGGACGAGCGGCGGACCGCGCTGATGCGCACCCACTCCGCGTTGCACCTGCTCGCCGGCGTGGTCTTCCGCGATTTCGGGGCGCTGGTCACCGGCGGCAACATGGAACGGCTGCTCGCCCGGATGGACTTCGACCTGCCGGAGATCCCGGCCGGGTTCGCCGCCGTGATCGAGGCGTCTTGCGCCCGGGAGATCGAGGCCGACCGGGCGATCACCGTCGCCGTTCTCCCCCGGGAGGAGGCGATGCGCATCCCGGACATCATCCGGACCGCGACCAACCTGTTGCCGCCGGACCTCACCGAGGTGCGGATCGTCGACATCGTCGGCCTGGACACCCAGGCCGATGGGGGCACGCACGTCGCCTCCACCCGTTCGGTGGGCGCGATCGAGGTGGTGAAGGTGGAGAACAAGGGCAAGGCCAACCGACGGCTCCGGATCCGGCTGCGGTAGCGGCGGTGCGCCTGCTCCTGGTCCGCGGCGACATCACCGAGCAGCCGGTCGACGCGGTCGTCAACGCCGCCAACTCGAGCCTGCTCGGCGGGGGCGGGGTGGACGGGGCGATCCACCGCCGCGGCGGCCCGGAAATCCTCGCCGCCTGCCGGGAACTGCGCCGGACCCGGCTGCCCGACGGGCTACCCGCCGGTCGGGCGGTGGCGACCACGGCCGGCGGACTGCCGGCCCGATGGGTCATCCACACCGTTGGGCCGGTGTACTCGGTGACCGAGGACCGCACGGCGCTATTGGTCTCCTGTTACCGCGAGTCGCTTCGGGTCGCCGACGAGATCGGAGCGGTAAGCGTCGCGTTCCCCGCGGTGTCCGCCGGCGCTTACGGCTGGCCGATCGGGGACGCCGCCCGGATCGCGGTCGCCACGGTTCGCGACGCGTCCACCCAGGTGGCGGAGGTGCGCTTTGCCGTCCTGGGCGTAGCGGCGGCAGAGGCCTTTGCCGCCCAGCTCGACTAGCCGCGCCCGGCGCAGGCTACCGAGGCCGGCAGGTTCCGTACGACGCCTTCTGGGGGGCGCGGTACGCGATCATCGAAGATCCGATCGGGCTCAAGAGCCCGATCGAGGCGGACCGCAAGTTCCGGCCACCAGCCGCTCCGCTGCAGCGCTAGCCGCCGGTCGGGGGAAACGTCTGCGGCCGGCGGGGTGTGCAAACTCCGCGGCGATCGATTGCGGCTCCGGGTTGCGCCCGGCGGCTTCACTGAGTACTATACCGCGTATGATCCTAGTGGACCTACCACGGTGAGCGTTCGACATGCCCTACTCGCACTATTGAGCGAGGGCCCCAAGTACGGTCTCCAGCTGCGTCAGGAGTTCGAGGCGAGCACCGGTGACATCTGGCCGTTGAACGTCGGCCAGGTGTACACGACGCTGGACCGGCTCGAACGCGACGGCCTGGTCGAATCCGACGAGGCGGCCAAGGACGGCCCACAGAACGTCTTCCGGATCACCTCGACCGGTGAGCACGAACTGGCCACCTGGCTGACCACGCCTGCGGACATGACGGCCCCGCCGCGTGACGAACTCGTGATCAAGGTGCTGTCGGCCCTCCGCGTCCCCGCCGTCGACGTGCAGGACGTCATCCAGCTCCACCGGCGGTATCTGGTCGAGCTCATGCAGCAATGGACGCGGCTCAAGGAAGACGAGGCCGACTTCGATCTGAGCTTCGCCCTGGTGGCTGACGCCGAGCTGTTCCGGCTGGACGCCGTCGTCCGGTGGCTCGACGCGACCGGCGGCCGCCTGAAGCGCGCAAGCGTCGAACCGCCGGCTCCCGCGACGATGCCCCGGCTGCGCCGCCGGATAGGGGTGCGTCGATGAGCTACCTCGAAATCCAGCAGGTCTCCAAGTCCTACGGGGAGGGGGCGACCCAGGTGCACGCCCTCCGAAACGTTGACCTCTCCGTGGACGCCGGTGCGCTCGTGGCGGTGATGGGTCCGAGCGGATCGGGCAAGAGCACCCTGCTGACCATCGCCGGCAGTCTGGAAGCGGCGACAAGCGGCGAGGTCCTGGTCGGTGGTACGGCGCTGTCGACGATGTCCCGCAACGCCAAGGCCCGGCTGCGACGGCGGTCGATTGGTTACGTGTTTCAGGACTTCAACCTGCTGGCCGGCCTGACCGCGATGGAGAACGTCTCCCTTCCGCTGGAACTCGACGGGATCTCGGCGCGAAAGGCCCGGATCGCGGGGATGACTGCGCTCGAGGGACTCGGTCTTTCGGAAGCTGCCACGCGCTATCCGGACGAGCTGTCCGGTGGCGAGCGGCAGCGAGTCGCGATCGCCCGCGCCGTCGTCGGCGAGCGGCACCTGCTCCTTGCTGACGAGCCGTCAGGCGCCCTCGACTCGGTGAACAGCGAAGGCGTGATGCGCCTCATCCTCGCCGCCTGCAAACGCGGTGTTGCCGCGGTCGTCGTGACCCACGATGCGCAGCTCGCGTCCTGGGCTGACCGCGTGGTGTTCCTCCGGGACGGACGCGTCGTCGACCAGACGGCGCCGCCCCCGGGCCCCGAATCGCTCCTTCAGCCGGCCCCACCGCTGTGAGCGTCGCCCTCCTCAAGCGGCCTGGCGGCCAGGAGCGCGCGAGTGGCGGCGGGACTCCTGCGCGGCGCGCCATGCTCCGATGGGCCTGGCGGCTGTTCCGACGCGAGTGGCGTCAGCAGCTCCTCGTCCTTGGGCTCATCGTCATGGCGGTGGCCGCCACCATCGTCGGGGCGGCGGTAGCCACGAACACCCCGCCCCCGGCCAACGCGGGGTTCGGCACCGCCCAGGACCGGGCCACCTTCCCCGGCGCCGACCCGCATCTCGCCGCCGAGATCGCCGCACTACAGCAGCGGTTCGGCCGGGTCGACGTCATCGAGAACCAGATCAGGGCCATCCCCGGCTCGATCGACACCTACCAGCTGCGCGCCCAGAACCCGGACGGGCCCTTCGGACGGCCGATGCTCTCCCTGGTCTCCGGTCACTATCCGACGGGACGCGATCAGGTAGCCCTCACCGACGGGGTGGCCTCGACCTTCGGTTCGAAGGTTGGTGACGTCTGGCGGCAGGGCGGCACGGGCCGGCGGGTCGTCGGCATCGTCGAGAACCCGCAGAGCCTGCTGAGCGAGTTCGCCCTCGTGACGCCCGGCCAGGTCACGGCACCCACCGAGGTCACCGTGCTCTTCGACGCTCCCGGGGTGCCCGCTCGATCCCTCGGCCCGAACGTTGCGACCCCCGCGTCGGTGGCGCAGAGCAACCCGCTCAACCCCCAGACGATCCCCATCGCCGGGCTGACGCTCGGCATGCTCCTGATCGCGCTGGTGGCGACGGGCGGCTTCACCGTCCTGGCGCAGCGCCGGTTGCGCTCGCTCGGGATGCTCGAATCGCTCGGCGCCACGGACAGACACGTGGGTCTCGTCGTGCGGGCGAACGGCGCCGTGGTCGGCGTGGTCGGGGCGCTGGTCGGGGCCGTCGTCGGCTTCGCCGCCTGGCTCGCCTACCGACCGATCCTCGAGACAAGCGCCCACCACCTGATCCGGGTGTTCGCACTGCCCTGGCTCGTCATCGCCCTCGCCCTGGTACTCGCCGTCGTCGCGACGTACTTCGCGGCCTCGCGCCCGGCCCGCTCGATCACGAAAGTTCCCGTAGTCGCGGCCCTCTCCGGAAGGCCGGCTCCGCCGACACCCGTTCATCGCTCGGCCGTGCCCGGCATCGGGTTCCTCGTTGTCGCCTTCGTCTTGTTGGGGTACTCGGGCAGCAGTGCCCAAGGACACCTGCCCGAGCTCGCCCTCGGTCTGGTCGCCCTCGTCCCGGGGGTGATCCTGCTCTCCCCGTTCTGCCTGTCCGCGCTCGCCAGGCTGGGCGGGCGCAGCCCGATCGCGATGCGCCTCGCGCTGCGTGACCTGGCCCGCTACCGGGCTCGCTCCGGCTCCGCCCTCGCTGCGATCAGCCTCAGCGTGCTGATCGCCGTCATCATCGCCATCGTCGCCGCGGCACGCTACGCGAACGTCCTCGACTACGTGGGGCCGAACCTGGCGTCGAACCAGCTCGTCGTCTACACCCCCAACGGTCCCGGCTACACGCCCCCAGGTGTCGGCAGCACCGTGACGGCGAGCCGCCTGCAAGCCATGAACACCAGCGCGCAGGCCATCGCCTCCTCGCTCGGAGCTCGTGACGTCGTGGAGCTGGACTCGACGATCGCATCGCTCGAGCACGCGGCTCAGGGCCGCAACTGGAACGGGTCGATCTACGTCGCCACGCCTTCGCTGCTCCGCGCCTTCGGGGTCAATGCCTCCCAGGTCGATCCCACCGCCGACATCCTCACCATGCGCCCCGGGATATCCACCCTCTCCGACATGCAGCTCATCTACGGCATCGTGGGACGGAAAGTCCTCGTCGATCCCGGACGCGGGCCGCCGGCACAGGGGCCGGGCCAGGGGCCGGGCGCGGGGACGGGGGCGCAAGCGTTCCCCTGCCCCGAGAGCGACTGCCTCGCCAACCCCGTAATCCTCCAGGTCGGCGCCCTGCCGTCCGGCACCTCGGCGCCCAACACCGTGATCACCGAGCACGCCGTCCACCAGCTCGGCCTTCAGACCCAGACATCGGGCTGGCTCATCCAGACGGCGCGGCCTCTGGATGCCTCGCAAATCCAGAGCGCGCGACTGGAGGCGGCAGCGACTGGGATGGTCATCGAGACCCGGAGCGACCAGCCCACCTCGGCGGAAGTCATCAACTGGGCGACCGCGTTCGGCGTCGCCTTGGCCCTCGCCATCCTCGCCATGAGTGTCGGCCTGATCCGCAGCGAGACCGCAGCCGACCTACGCACGCTCGCCGCGACCGGTGCCAGCAGCCGGACGCGGCGCACCCTGACCGCCACCACCGCCGGCGCGCTCGCGTTCCTCGGCGCCCTGCTCGGCACGGTCGCCGGCTACATAGGCGTCATCGGCTGGATCCGGAACAACTCCCTCAACGGCGGCGTCACGGCGCTCGGAAACGTCCCCGTCGGGAACCTGCTGGTGATCCTGGTGGGCATGCCGCTCGTCGCCGCAGCCGTCGGCTGGCTGCTCGCCGGGCGAGAACCAGCCGCCATGAGCCATCAGCGGATCGAGTGACGCACTGTCCGCGAACTCCCTTGGACATCCCGGTCTCGCCGGCGAAGCCGTCATGGGCGACGGTGAGCCGCACTAAGGGGCCGATGGGCTCGAGCTCGAAGGTCACCTTGGCGATCGGCTCCGTGATCAGCCGGGAGTCCGTTTCGCTCCAGCCGAACAGCGACCAATCGGTTTGCCCGTCAACCGGGGGTGGCGCGAGCATGACCCGAGACTCGGCGGCACCTACCCTGAACGCGACGTCCGGCCTGCGGCCGCTGGCCGGTCATGGACTGCCTGGTGAGCCATCCAGTCCGACCCTCAACCAGCCGATGGCACGGGAGTGAAGGGAAACCGCCGCGGGCGATGGTTGCGGAGCGGGCGGCGCCCTCCGCAGGTGTGGCTGCTCGCCGCGATGGCGCTCGTCGCTGGCCTGCGCGGCGTACTCGTCGCGGCCGCCCGGCCGAGCCCTGGGGTCCCGCTCGGGCCCTACCTCGCGATTGCCACGACAGCGGTCACCCTGGGGTTGATGGTGTGGTTCCTTCCCTGGCGCTGGTGCCGGCACCTCACACTCATCACCGGTGTCGGGTCGGTGACCTTCGTCGTCGCGATCGCCTCTAGCGGCACAGGTGCCGCCGCCATCTCGATCGGCTACGTGTGGATCGTCTTGTACTGCGCTTTGTTCTTCTCCCGCCGGATTACCTACGCGTACGTACTGGTTTGCGTCGGCACCTATGCGATCGCGCTGTCGCTCAATCCCTTTCCCGGGGTCCTCGCGGTGGGCGTTCCGCTGAGCCTGACGGTTATAGCCATTGCCGAAGTGACGAGCAGGATAATTGCTGCCCTCCAGCACGCCGCCACGACCGATCCGCTGACCGGCTTGCTCAACCGTCACGGGCTCTTCGCCGCCGCAACGCACGCCCTTGCCCAAGCGGAGCGCAACGGGCGTCCCCTCACCGTCGTGGTCGTCGATCTCAACGGCTTCAAGCTGATCAACGACCGGCAGGGGCACGCGGCGGGCGACCGTATCCTGGCCTCGCTCGCCAGGGCCTGGCAGCCGCTGCTGCGAGACGCCGACATCGTCGCCAGGCACGGCGGGGACGAGTTCGCGTTGGTCCTCCCCGACACCGACAGGACGGCGGCGCTGGTGATCATGCAGCGGCTACGCGAACGCTCGCCGATCGCCTGGACCTGCGGACTGGCCGAGGCCCAGGCCGGCCATGGGCTGGAGAACCTACTCGCCGAGGCGGACGCCGAGCTCTACGGTGCCAAGCCGAGTGCTGCCTACGTTCCGCTCCAAAACGTCGCGGGACGCAGCGACGCGCCAAGCAAGGCTCCGACCATGGTCGCCGGAAAACAATCGACGACCTTCGCGGGCTGACCGTCTGACCGCCCCGGTTCCGTCGGCCCGGGGTCTCCGCTGTCGGGTTCAAGACCGGGGGTCCATGAACCCAATGGCGGTGAAGTTCACGAGCAAGGAGAAGCGTGACGAATACGTCCGCTCGCTGAAGCAGGAGCCCGCTGTTGTGCCGCCGGCGCCTTCGCCACCGTCCACCAGGCCGAAGAGCAGCTAGCCGGCATCCACGGCCCCGTTCGGCAGCCGTTCAACTCTTGCCATCAGGCGTGCCGGGGATCGCCCACAAAGTGGGGCCGTCGCGCAACCGATCAGCACCGGCTCTCCCGAGCGCCTCTCGCTTCGGGCGTCCGGCGCGTTCGCGTTCCGTGGCGGTGTCGGCGAGGATGCCAAGCATGGCTCCGGACTACGACATCCGCCTGACCGGGCCGGACGACGTGGCGGCCTTGGCCGTCTTGCGCGCTCACTGGGCGGCTGAGCTGCACGGCCCGTCCCCCGACGAGGGCTTCCCCGCAGCGTTCGCTGCCTGGCACCACGAGGAGACGAACCGGCGCCGCTGGTGGCTCGCCGTCGGGCCAACCCGGCCCATCGGCATGGTCAGCCTTGCGCTGTTCGACCGGATGCCCGCACCCGGACGGCCGCAGAGCCGCTGGGGCTACCTGGCCAACATGTTCGTGGTGCCAGAGCGACGAGATCACGGGGTCGGCGCGGCCCTGCTCGCCGAACTGCTCCAGTGGTCGCACCGGCAGCGGCTCGCGCGAGTCGTCCTGAGCCCCAGCCAGCGGTCCATCCCGTTCTACCTGCGGCACGGCTTCCACCCAGCCGAAGAGCTTCTGATCATGACCCTGGCGTGACCGGCACATCCCGCGTTCTGGACGCTTGCAGACAGCTGAGGGCCTGAGGGCTGGGTGGTTGGTTACCCCAGTGGAGGCGGCACTGGCCACCGACAGCTCGGGTGGCAGTGCCATCGTTTGCGGGAAAGACATCAGGGCGACACGACGACGGCACAGCGGAGAACTGCTGCTATGCGACGGGCCAGCCCCTCCACGCCGACCGGACCGAACCGGCGTTCGTGCACGGGCTGCCCTTTGTGTATAGTTGGTGTATGGCACGCACCAACATTGATATCGATGACACTGCTTGCCGAGTGGTCATGCGTCGTTACGGGCTGCACAGCAAGCGGGAGGCGGTCAACTTCGCGCTGCGCGAGTTGGCCGCCGAGTTGACGGTGGAGCAGGCGCGTGGGCTGAAGGGATCTGGTTGGGACGGCGACCTCGCTGAGCTCAGGAGCGCGCGGGTCGCTGACGCGTGATTCTGATCGACACCTCGGCGTGGGTCGAGTTTCTGCGCGGAACCGGGTCGGCGGTCTGCGAGGAAGTCGACCGGCTTCTGGGTGGCCGGATGATGATCACCGATCCGGTGGTCATGGAGGTGCTCGCCGGGGCGCGGGATGACCAGCACCTGCACGAGTTGCGCGGCTTGTTGGGTCGGGCCGGGATGGCGCCCTGCGAACCGGCGGACTACCCAGGGGCGGCGGTGCTGTACCGGCGCTGCCGTCAGCGGGGGGAAACCGTACGTCGCCTGATCGACTGCCTTATCGGTGCCGTTGCCATCCGACATGATCTCGCGGTGCTGCACAGCGACGAAGGCTTCGAGGTGCTTGCCCGGCATACGGCCGTGAAGGTTCATCGCCCTGCTTCGTAGCGGTGGCGATGAGAGCGGATCGGCGAAGCCCTCGGCTCCCCGCTCCAGCGCCTGGGTGACCGACTTCATCGAGCCGAACCACTGTGCTGGGTCGGACGACATCCTCGGACCGTCCAGCTCCGTCCACGTCAAAAGGAAGGACATCGGCTCGGGCTTTCGACAGTCCCGTTCGTAGAACTGGCGGATGAAGTAGTAGGGAGCCAGGTAGCCCTGGTCAACGGTCAACAAGGGTTCGCCATCCTGAGGGTCGACCACGGCCGCCCTTGTGTCCCAAACCGACCCGTCCGGGAGGTGTCGCTGCGCGGTGCGGCCGAGTTGAGGGCGATGGACGAGCGACTGCGCGCCTGTCGGCGATCGGGCGTCGACGGCCTTGCTGGTCCGATCAGACTTCCACCTATACTTTCCGATATGGACCTAACGGATCCGACACGAGCCGTCACCCCGACGCTCGACGGCACGGTCCTGGCAGTTCTCGCCGCCGCCGGTAAGCCGATGACTGTCGGGCAGGTCGCCGAGCAGGCTGCGCGGGGATCCGAAATCGGAATCCGACGCAGCCTCGCGCGTCTTGTCGAGCAGGGCATTATCCGCGCGACGCTCATGGGTCGGAACCAAGTTCACGAACTGAACCGCCAGCACATTGCGGCGAACGCCGCGGTCATTCTGGCCGGTCTCCGGACGGAGCTCTGGAAGCGTTTCCGCGAGGAGTTGTCGAGTTGGCGCCCACGCCCGCTGTATGCCGCCGTCTTTGGGTCCGCCGCGCGCGGCGCTGGCGACGGGTCGAGCGACGTCGACCTGTTGCTCGTGCACCCGCCCTTCCCGGGCGAGAAGAAACCGGCGCGGATCAGCCCGAGGCTGCGGACACAGATCGCAGATGCCCTAGGCCAGTTCATGACCCCTGGCACGGAGTTGGATGCCGCAACGCAGTGGGAATCTCAGGTCGATCGATTGCGGGACGCGGTCGAGGCGTGGACGGGTAACGCCCTGCAAGTCGTCGACCTGTCGTTCCACGAATGGCGGCATCCGACGGAGCAGTACCGCCAGCTGTTCGTCGAAATCGAGCGCGATGGCATCGATCTGGTGAAGGCGCGGGCGATCTCCCTCTGGTCATCGGCGGAGGCAGCCGATGGCTAGGCAGTCGCGGGTTCGAGTCGCTTCAGGCGCCGACGCTCGAGTGCGCTTCCGATCAGCCGAGGCGTACCTCGAAGTCGCCGAGCTCGTGCTCAGCGAGAGGGACCGCGTCGAGATGCCTGGCGTGGCGGCCGCCCTTGCCGTCCTCGCCGGCATCGCAGCGTCCGATGCGCTCTGTGCTGCGCGTCTTGGCCAAATTCACAGCGGCGATGACCACCGTACGGCTGCGGAACTGTTACGACAGGCCGCGCCAGACGGCAAGAAGCTGGCGGCGACATTCCAGCGTCTGATCGACATCAAGGACGAAGCCCACTACGGCATCACCATCGTGTCGGCCCACCGCGCACGGAGTGCCGTTCGAGGGGCTGCGCACTTGGTCGCGCGAGCGCAGCAAGAGATTGAGCGTTGACGACGCCGGCCGGAGAGGTCGGAGCGCAAGCGCTCCACCGCGGAGTCACGTTCACGCATCTACCATGGGCGTGGCGCCGCTGGGGCCACCGCAGGACGGGACGCGTGGATCCATGCGTCGACGGCGCCGGAAACGTCAGCGCGCCCGTCTAGCGTCGGTGGTATGGACATCATGCGCACGACCGAGATCAACGGTGTGCCGGTGCGGCGAGGCCTGCCCCGTGGGTGCAATTACTCGATCTGGCCGCTGACCAGCGCAAACGCCCACACAGATGATCTTGCCCCTCAGCATCCCGGTGCGACGGGTGGCGAGCGGGAGCGCGGAAGCCGGGTGCACCCGAGAATCGCTGATCGGGCGTGGGATGGCGCTGCCCGGGGCAGCGAGCACGGCTGCTGCGGGCCGGCGCGCCGCCTCCGGCGATTAGGCGTATAGTCAGGCGTATGCCACGTCTCCAGGTGTACCTCCCGGACGATCTCTACGCACAGGTGAAGTCACGTCACCTACATGCCTCCGAGCTGCTCCAGGCGGCGGTGCGGGCCGAACTTCGTCGCCAGGACTTGCTGGCCGAGACCGATACCTACCTCGCCGATCTGGTCGCTGAGGTCGGCGCGCCGACGGCCGAGGAACAAGCCCACGCCAAGGCGATCGCCCGGCAACTCGCTGGCCGTCGGACCTCCCGGGCGAGTTGACCGCGCCCCGATGAGCCTGGTGCTCGACTCGGGCGGGGTCCGCCGGCTGGCCAAGCGCTCCCGGGACAGCGTGGCCCTGATTGGCGCGTTCCGCGACGAGGGGTTGTGGCCGGTCGTGGTGCCCTCCGCGGTGTTGATCGAGTGCCTCACCGGCGATGGCAGCCGTGACGCCGCCGCGAACCGGCTGCTGAAAACCTGTGATGTCGTGGAGGAACTCCCCGACGAACTCGCTCGCCGCGCCGCCAGGCTGCGCACCAAGGCCCGCCGAGGCTCGGCGGTAGACGCCCTGGTCGTCGCGACGGCTGACCCGATGGGGACGGTCGTGACCGGAGACGCGAAAGATCTTCGAGCTCTCGCCCGTCACGCCCGTCACGTGACGATTCACGTGATCTGAAGTTCGGCGCACAACCAACCCGAGATCGCCGGTTCGCGGCACGGCGTGTCCGGCTGTGGGGGCGCCCGTTAACCGCCGCACTGCGCGATCTTCCACCGAGGATCCCGGCCGCAGGGAGATGAGCCGGCGGCCGGTGCTACCGGTCAACTCGCCAGAGGCGAACGAGCGCTTTCGAACACTGTTCGAAGCCGATGCAGAGCGGCACCTAGCGGGTGTGCAACACCTGCAAACACTCCGTCTCCGGATCCCGTGTGCCGGAGGGGTTCGACTATCGGCGGCGCTGATCGGTCGATGTCCTCCGAGAAGCGCTCCACCAGCCGGTAGGCCTTGGGAAGGCTGGTACCGCCTTTGAAGATGAAGTCGCCGCCGAAAGCGCGGCCGAGCACGCGGAGGACTTCGCTGACCCAGTAGTCCTTCTCGACCGCGGTGGGGCTGATCCCGAGGCGCTCGGCGGCAGCGTCGAGAGTCGGCCCGAACTCATCCAGGTCTGCGAAACGGGCCACCGCCTCAGCCGGCCAGTGCCAGATCGCGTTGGACGGACTCGCTGCGCGCCGGGCGGACGATGTCGGTCATGTCCGGGCGGCCGAGCGCGCGGCGGGCTGGCGGGATGCGCTCGCCACGGCGCTGGTGGCGCTGTCGAGCGAGGAATGGTCGCGGACGATCACCGTGCGCCGGAACGCACGTGTAGCGCTGTCGACGGTGCCCTGGCCTCCCAGTGCGACCAGCGAACCGCACCGGCGAGCCGGCGTGCTCGGGCACGGAGCACGCGACCATGGCCTTGCTCCAGCTCTTGCCCTTCGACGACATACCGCGACCGTACGTACCGGCACTGACAGCAACGCATCTCAAGGAGCAATCTGGACCGGAGAATGCACCTGGAGATGCGTTAGGGGGGCGGCGCTAATTATTCTGTTTGACGAAATCAGATTCGTTTGACAGAATAGCGCATGCGGATCGAGTTCACGACCGCGAGTAAGAGGCACAAGATCGGGCGCGCTCATGTCCGGTACCTCATGGCCACCTGCACGCCCTCGCCGGCGACCACGAATCGTGGCGAGCCGGGCTGGCGCTACGTCGGACCGGACGATCGCGGCGTGGTCTTGGAGGTCATCGCGGTTGTGACCGATCGTGGCAACTTGCTCGTCATCCATGTGATGCCGCACGCGTTCCGAGGAGGCAACTGAGATGCCCAAGCGGACCCCTCCGAAGGTGAGCCTCGAGACCCCGTTCGGTCCGGACGTGGATCTCGACCGAGAAGTTCGTCGGGACCAGCAGGGCCGGCGGATCACTCGGGCCTACGCGGATCGGGTGATCGCGGCGGCCCGCAAGCCGGGTCGCCCCGCGCTGGCCGAGGGCGGTCCCTCGCCGGCGATCGCCTTTCGGCTTCCTAGCGAGCTGCGGCGCCGGGTCGAGGCTCTCGCCACAAAGGAAGGCAAGACCGTGTCCCAACTCGCCCGCGAAGCCCTGGAATCTCGACTCGAGGCGTCCTGAACCCCGACCAGGAGACCCGGATCACTCTGCCGCGCCCGTGTGCCTGATCTCCAGCTTTGGGCCGGGTCCTGATCGACGATTCGGCATGCTGTGTGGCCGGACAATTCCCGTTCCGTTCGGCGATCCCTGGGCTGCTCAAAGCTGCCGACGCCGAGGTGGCCGCCGAGCGTACGGGGTAGGACGAGCAACGTCGGCGGTCGGCATTCAGCTGCTGTACCAGCCTTCGAGGTCGGCGATGACGTCGACGCTGCCGGCGTTGTTGTAGATCGTGATGGTGCCGTCGGAGGCAACCGGCACGGTGACGAAGTTCGGCACGGTCTGCCCGGGGACCACGTTGAGGTTCGAGCTGTTCGGTCCGCGGGTGTCTCCGGTCGGGTAGGCCGACAGATAGCTGATCGAACTCACGTCCGTCGCGGTCAGGTTGAGCGTGACCGCGTTCACCCCGCTGGCCGGCAGCCCGCCGACCCCGGCGACGGTGAGCATGACTGTGCCGTGCGGGCCGACCTTGGCCCGGGGCGCTCCCAGCCCGTAGCGGGTGTCCAACGCCCGGTAGGGCGCCACCGCGTGATAGGTCGATCCGGAGCTGTCCGCGCTGTACCAACCTTCGAGGTCGGCGATGACGTCGACGCTGCCGGCGTTGTTGTAGATCGTGATGGTGCCGTCGGAGGCAACCGGCACGGTGACGAAGTTCGGCACGGTCTGCCCGGGGACCACGTTGAGGTTCGAGCTGTTCGGTCCGCGGGTGTCTCCGGTCGGGTAGGCCGACAGATAGCTGATCGAACTCACGTCCGTCGCGGTCAGGTTGAGCGTGACCGCGTTCACCCCGCTGGCCGGCAGCCCGCCGACCCCAGCGACGGTGAGCATGACTGTGCCGTGCGGGCCGACCTTGGCCCGGGGCGCTCCCAGCCCGTAGCGGGTGTCCAACGCCCGGTAGGGCGCCACCGCGTGATAGGTCGCCGGGCCACCGGGCGGCGGACCGAGCACCGCCAGGTTGTGCCAGAAACTGGCCGCGACTTGCGTCGCCGTACCGTTCCCGGGCAGCGACACGAGCACCGGCGTGTCGCTTTGAGCGCCCACCTGGCCGTCGCCCAACTGAGCGTCCTCGTTTCGGCCCCAGGCATAGACCTGCCCGGTGTCGCTGAGCGCCAGACTGTGCCCGTTGCTGGCGACCACCTCGCTGATCGCTACCCCTGCTGGCAGCTCAGCGTAGGCGGGGGCGGAGCCCGACTGGTTCGTCCCGTCGCCCAAGTCGCCCCAGTAGTTGTAACCCCACCCGATGACCTGCCCGGTGGAGGTCACGGCAAGTACGTACAGGTCACCGGCGGAGATCTGGGTAAGACTCACCCCGGCTGGAAGAACGATCTGGACGGGGGTGGTCGGATCGCTGGCTGGCGCCTGCCCGAGGAACTGGGCGGCCCCCCACGCGTACAACTGCCCGGTCGAGGTGAGTGCGTAGCTGTCCTGCCAGCCGGCGCTGACCTGGGTTACGCTCACTCCGGCCGGCAGTTGCACGAGGACCGGGGAGGCCCTGGACGTGGTCGAGCCGTCCCCGAGCTCGCCGGAGGCGTTGTCCCCCCAGGCATAGACCGTGCCGGCGCTGCTCAGCGCCAGCACATGATCGAGCCCCACAGAAGCTTGCACGATCTGTACGCCCGCAGGGAGTGCGACCCGAATCGGGACGGGCTGGTCATCGGTGTTGGCGTTACCGAGCTGACCCGAGGCGTTGTCCCCCCAGGCGTAGACGCTGCCGTCGGTCATGACGGCGACGCTCGTGTTGCCGGTACCCAGCTCCCGACTGGTGTCGGCGAGCGGATCGGTGGCCACCTGATGCACCTGCGCGCCGGCGGGTAACGCCACCGGCACCGGTTGGCTGTTCGCGGCGAAGGTCCCGTCGCCCAGTTCGCCCTCGTTGCCGTAGCCCCACGACCAAACCGAACCGTCGCTCGCCAGCGCCACTGCATGCAGGAACCCGGCCGCGGCCTGTACCGGTCGTAGACCGGCGGGGAGCGGGGAGAACGCACCGCTGGTTTGCGGCGACGGCGCGCTTGCCGGCGTCGGCGTGAAATACGGCTCCCCCCAGGTCGCGACGCCGCTGGGTGGGGTCGTGTTGCCAGCCGAAGCGATCGTCAGGACGACCGCGTCAGTGCTGGTGCCGGCCGAGTTGCTGGCAGTGACGGTGAAGGAGAAGCTTCCCGCAGCCGACGGTGTGCCGGAAAGAGTCCCGGCGGTGGACAGCGACAGGCCGTCGAGGTTGCTACTCGATGCGGTGCTGTAGGAGGGACTCGGCTCCCCGCTCGCGAGGAAGGGGTAGGAATACCCGCTGCCCGTGACACCGACCGGCGGAACCCTGTCGAGAAACACCGGAGCGGCTGCCGCCGTCCCATCCACCAACAGCGTGTCGTCCGCACCGGCGACAACCCCCACCGGCGACAGACCCGCCGGCTCGGCCACCGGGGTGGGCAGATCGCGGTCTCCCTGGGCGCCGTCTCCCAGCTGACCCGCGTACCCGCTGCCCCAGCCATAAACCACCCCGGACGAGCTCAGGGCCCCTCCGTGCGCGCTACCGGCCGCAATATCGGTGATCAGCGCGCCGGAGGGGAAGAGGACCTGCGTCGGCTGTGTGCTGATCGCCGAGCTGACGGTGCCGTTGCCGAGCTGTCCGTGGCTGTCCGCTCCCCAGGCGTAGGCCTTGCCGTCTTGGGTTCGTACTAGACCCACGCCCCCATAAGCCACCTGGACCGCGAGTTCCCCCGTTGGCAGCGGCACGGGGCTCACCGTCCCGGTTTGCCAGCTGTAGAGCCCCCCGGCAGAACTCACGGCGAAAAACGGCGCGACCTGAACGATCGTGACGTCCGGGGGAAAGACGATCGGCACCGGTGTGGCGGACTGGCCGGTCGGCTGCGTCGGCACCTGCCCCCAGGCGTAGACCGTCCCGTCCGCGGCAAGTGCCACCGCCTCGCCCAGGTCCGCAGCCACCTGCGTGATCGTCGCGGCGGCGGGGAAGCTGACCGGCGTCGGTACGTTGGATGCCCCCGATCCCCACTGGTACAGCGATCCGTTGGTCGCGGTCGCGTAGCTTGCGCCGTTATCCGCCGCCACCCCGGTCGCGATCACGCCGCTGGGCATCTCCACCTGAACCGGACTATCTGTGTCGGCCGTCTCGCCGTCACCGAGTTGACCCGAGCCGTTCAACCCCCAGGCGAAAACGCTACCGGTCGAGGTCACCGCCAACCCATGATCGAGATTGACCGCGGCCTGGCGTACCGCAGTTCCAGCCGGCAATGACACCGGCACCGGACTGTCGGCCGGCATCGTTCCGCCCGTGCCGAGCTGTCCATTGACCCCCTCTCCCCAGGCCCAAAGCGCTCCCGCGGAACTCGCCGCCTGTGCCGCGGGAACTTCCGTGGCCGTCGTCACGACGGCTAGCACAAGGCTGCCAGCACTCAGAGCAATCCCCAGCGCCCGCGCGCACATTCCCAAGCCGACGCCGAGTTCACCGCGCTCCTCGGCATGGTCTCCGCTGGAGAACAAAGCGCGGGCTCCCAACTCTCGGCGGGCTGAGCCACGGTACCTACCAAGCTGGCAGCCTGTTCAACAATGTCCCACCCCGACCGTACTGGGCCGCGCGTCCCGGAAAATGCTGACACGGAAACCGGTTATCTCCGCAGCCAGGAGTCCGCTCGTCTCGCCGTCTGGTGGCGGAAGAGGGTGGTGTACGAGAGCCGCGCTGACCGCTGCCGCGACGAAGAACGGCGCGCTGTCCCCCCGCGCCGCCTGGATCGCGAATAGTTACTGTAGCTATTCCGCCCGCGCGGGCACCCCTCGAAGACGACCGGTCAGCTGCCCGAGCTCTGGTGCTTGGTGTGCCCCAGCCGCGGGGAAGGTATGGCTAATCGGTAAGTTGCCACGTCGCCAAGACGTGCGCCGTCAACTCGAATTTGCCGGCTTCAACCGGCATCGAAGCGGTCGGAGCCCGAGACGACATGGCGGCTCGGACCGGCCCGCCCACGTCGCGGGACACCTCGCTGAGATCCAGCAGACCCCCGAGGCGCAGCACGCCCAGACCAGCGTACTGGTCAGCCCGTGCCTGCGCGTCGGTGAAGGCCAGCTCCCGGGCCGTCACCTCGGCCGGGCCGCGATCAGCGACCACCAGGCCCCGCGGGACGGACGACTCCCGCCTCACCGGTAGCGCCGAGCGCGGCCGCCGCGAGATGCCCGGCGGCATCCAGATCCGGGCTACGCACCCGCAGCGTGCTTCGGCGACGTAGCCGAGATGGCGCCGTCCGTCCGGCCCGTGATCAAACTCCGGACCCACCCTGAGCTGGCCAGACTGCACAGCGGTCGCGTCGCGTCGACCCCGTGGCCACGCACCGCATCGATGACCGCTCGCCTCGTAGCGGCGCGCGACTCCAGAGCCTCGCCCGGGCGCTCACCCCTCGTCTGGACACCCAGGGTGAGAACCGCAACGTCGGGCGCGATGGGCACGCTGCCCGCCCCGACCACGGTCACGCGGCGAATGGCTGCCTTCGGCACACCGGCGACGATAGCCGCCGCGACACGCCCTGGCGCCCGGCCAGCAGCCGGCATGCGCTTTAAGGCTGGCGTCGGGCCGGCCCCGGGCAGCGCGCCCCCGATCGGTTACGGATGGCATCAGGGCTCGTCCTTCAGCGTGAAATGCACGCTTGCGTCGGTTACCCCGGAGGCATTGACGCGAATGCCTCGATCTGCTGATCGCGCTGAACTCCGGGATCCCGGGCATGTGCACGATCCATGCGAACTCGGCCCGGGAAGCGATCACGAAGATGTGCACGTTGCCGTTGCTCGCCGGGGAGAACGTCGGTTACCAGTTCGTCGTCCCGACCGTCGCGGCGAGCGTCGACCTCGTCGTGCACATGGAGAGCGACCCGCACGGCCGGCGGCGCGTCCGGGAGATCGTGGGCGTGCCGGGTCGCGTCGAAGGCGACGTCGTGGAGTCTGCGGAGCTGTTCACGACTCGCGGGGGTCGTCTGGTGCGTGGCGACGGGTGGCCGCCTCGGCGGGATCGGTTCGAGTTGGCCGGCATCGATCTCGGCCGGTTGCTGTCACCGCTGGACACGTCCGTGCGGCCGGACCCGGCGGTGCCGTGATGGGGGCGTTTCTCGGGCTGGTGCTGGGGGTCGGCCTGGTCCTGATCTGGTGGTCCGGACCGCGCCGCCGGCCGCCTCGGCACCCACCGGGCCGGCCGGTAGCCGACCGGCTCGCGGAGTTGCTCACCCAGGCGGGATACCCGGGCATCTCGCCGAACCGGCTGCTGGCGCTTAGTGCCGCGCTGGGCGGTGGCGGGTTCGTCCTGGTCGCTGGCGTCTCCGGCTCGGCGCCGATCGGCCTCGCCTTCGCTGGCTTCGCCGGGTATGCACCGCTGGCGTTGGTCCGCGCCCGGCGACGTCACCGGCGGGTCGAGCTGCGTGAGCTGTGGCCCGAGGTGGTGGACAACCTGGCATCGGCGGTCCGGGCCGGGCTCAGCCTGCCGGAGGCGCTATCCGCGCTCGCCACCCGGGGCCCCGAACCGCTCCGCCCGACATTCGCCCGGTTCGGTGAGGATTACCGGGCCACCGGGCGTTTCGGCGACAGCCTCGACCGGCTGAAGGCTGCCCTAGCCGACCCGGTGGCCGACCGGATCGTGGAGTCGCTGCGGATGGCCCGCGAGGTCGGCGGCAGCGACCTGGGCCGGTTGCTGAGGACCCTGGCCCAATTCCTCCGCGAGGATGTGCGGACCCGGGCGGAGATCGAGACCCGGCAGGGGTGGACCGTCAACGCCGCCCGGCTCGCGCTGGCCGCACCCTGGCTGGTCCTCGGCCTGTTTTCGCTGCGACCCGAGGCGGTACGGGCTTACAACTCGCCGTCCGGAGTGGTCGTGCTCGCCGTCGGGGGTGGCGTGTCCCTTATCGCCTACCGGCTCATGATGAGGATCGGGCGCCTGCCGATCGAGGATCGGGTCTTGCGGTGAGCCCGGGCTGGGTGGGCGCCGGGCTTGGCCTCCTCGCCGGGCTCGGAATCGTCGGCGCGGTCGCCGCCAGCCCGCCGCTGCGCCGACCGCGCCTCGACGCACGGCTAGGTCCCTACCTGCGAGACTCGAACCGGCCCTTCCGGGCGCCCGCGGATCCCCCAACCCGAACGCCGTTCCCTACGGCCGAACGGCTCCTCAGGCCGTACCTGGATGGTCTCGCTCGGGGCGTCGATCGGGCGGTGGGTGCCAGCCCCTCCGTGCGGCGTCGGCTCGACCAGGCCGGCCGGGGCCAGAGCCTCGAGCAGTTCCGTGCCGAACAGGTGCTCTGGGGTGCCGCCGGCTTCGGAGTCGGGTTGCTCGTGGTCGGGCTGGCCGCGATCCGCGGCCAGGGCAACCCGGTTGCGCTCCTCCTGTTCTGCGTTCTGACCACGACTCTTGGCGTTCTGGCGCGTGACCGGTGGCTCAGCCGCGAGCTACGCCGGCGGGAGAGCCGAATGCTCACCGAATTCCCGACCGTGGCCGAGCTGCTGGCGCTCGCCGTGTCAGCCGGAGAGAGCCCGCTGGCTGCCCTCGCCCGGGTGAGCCGGCTCTCCCGCGGAGAACTGGCCCAGGAACTGGCCCGGGCGCTCGCGGACGCCCGGGCCGGCGCGCCTCTCGTCGTCGCGCTCGAAGGGGTCGCCCGGCGGACCTCGTTGCCGTTGCTTGCGCGCTTCGTCGATGGAATCGCGATCGCGTTGGAACGTGGAACGCCGCTCGCCGACGTCTTGCGGTCCCAGGCCGCGGACGTCCGGGAAGCCGGCAAACGCACCCTGCTCGAAGCCGGGGGCCGCAAGGAAATCGCCATGCTCGTGCCGGTCGTGTTCTTGGTCTTGCCGGTCGTCGTCCTGTTCGCGCTCTTCCCGGGGTTCTACACGCTGAATCTCACCGTCCCCTAACCCACGGCGGGGCCCGTCCGCCGCCTAGACGAAGGAGCTGGTCGCCGTGTTTACGCGACTCCTCGGCGCAGTTTGCGCCGCCCACGCCCGGCTGGCCGCCGGTGGCCGCGACCGGGGCGACGTCCCCGGCTGGGTCATGATCACCCTTATGACGGCCGGCCTCGTCGTGTTGCTCACCGGGTTGGCGACGGCGGCATTCGGCAACATCTTCGACAAGGCCGTGAAGTCGGTGTGCTCGAGCTGTTGAGGTCGGCCCGGGGCTCGGCAGCGGTCGACTTCCTGCTCGTCGGCACCCTCGTCACGGCGATGTTCCTCGGGCTGCTCCAGCTCGGTTTCGACCTGCATGTCCGCAACGTCCTCGCCGCGGCCGCCGCGGACGGTGCCCGGTTTGGCGCCAACGCGGACGCCACCCCACAGGACGGTGCGGACCTGGCGAACAGCCTGATCCGTCATGCGCTCGGGCCGCGCTACGCCCAGGCCGTCGTCGTGTCCGGGCAGGCGATCGACGGGGCGCAACTCGTGACGATCCGGGTAACTACCCAGCTGCCGTTGCTCGCCGGGTTTCTCCCTGCCCTTCAGATCAGCGTCGTCGGCCGCGCCCTGGCCGAGTCGCGATGAGCCGGCGGGCGCCGTGGCGACGGTTCGAGCGCGCGATCCCGGAGGACGGCAGCGCCCTCGTTGAGTTCGTCGGCTTGGCTGTAGTGCTGATCGTGCCGGTCTTCTATCTCGTTCTCGTCGCCGGTCGAGTGGAAGGCGCGGCTTTCGCGGTCTCCAGCGCCGCCCGGGCAGCCGGCCGGGCCTACGTCACGGCTGGTTCCGATGCGGTGGGGCGGCTCCGGGCGGAACTGGCAGCGGAGCTCGCGCTGGCTGACGACGGAATCTCTGCCGGCCCGGCGACGACGACCATCGACTGCGGGACATGTACCTACGCCCCCGGCTCCCCGGTGACCGTGACGATTCGTGTCGACGTGCCGCTGCCGGGACTCTCGGCCGCCTTCTGTGGCGGAGGGCATTGCGTGGCCGCAGTTCCGGTCACCGCTCGCCACGTGGAGCAGATCGGCTGCTTCGTCCCCGGCGGCGGGCCATCGGCGTGCTGAGCCGGCTGTCTCGGGTGCACGACGCGTCGGGGCAGGTGACCCTGCTCATCATCGCCTACATGATCATTTCGCTGTGTTTCGTCTTGACCGCGATCGACGCGGCCGAGGTCTTCCTGGCGCAGCGGGCGTTGGCCAATTTGGCCGACGGCGCAGCCCTGTCCGGTGCGCAGGCCGTCGACCGGTCGGCGCTGTACGCCGGGACCGCCGGATGCCGCCTGCCGTTGTCCCCGTCCGGGGCGGTTGCGGCCGTCGAGGGCTATTTCGCCACGGGCGGCCTGCCGGCCGGCTACGGAGACGTTCTCCCGGCTGGGGTCACGGTCGACCCCGCGTCGGACACGGTGACCGTCACCCTCGTGCATCGGGTCCGGCTGCCGTTGCAGGGCATCCTCGGCGGGATCGTCTCCCAATGGGCCGGCGGCGTTCCGCTGACCGTTTCGGCGAGTGCCCGGTCGCCGCTCATCTCGGCCGGTGGCGCCGCGGGCTGTTGACCGCTCAGGCTGTCGGCCGCCCGCGTCTGTGCCGGCGGTTACCCTCGACCCCATGGCCACTGATCCGCTCGAGGAGGTGAAGGCGCTCGACGCGACCCTGACGAGCATCGAGACCGTCCTCGACCTCGACCGGATGCGCCGGCAGGTCGCGGAACTCGAGCGGCAGGCGGCAGCCCCGGACCTTTGGGACGACCAGGTCCGGGCCCAGCAGATCACCACCCGGCTCTCCGTCCTTCAGAGCGACATCGCACGGGTCGAGGCCCTTCGTCGCCGACTGGACGACCTGCCGGTGCTCTACGAGCTCGCCGAAGCCGAGGCCGACGAGGTGGTCCGCGCTGAGGCCGATGCCGAACTCGCCGACTTACACCGTCTGGTCGGCGAGTTCGAGGTCCGCACGCTGCTGTCCGGCAAGTACGACGAGCGGCAGGCGCTCGTCACGATCAACTCCCAGGCCGGGGGCGTCGACGCCGCGGACTGGGCGCAGATGCTGCTCCGGCTGTATCTGCGCTGGGCCGAGCGACGCGGCTACCCGACCGATGTCTACGACATTTCCTACGCAGAGGAAGCGGGGATCAAGTCGGCGACCTTCGCGGTCAAGGCGCCCTTCGCCTACGGGACGCTGACCGGCGAGCACGGCGTTCACCGCCTCGTCCGGATCAGCCCCTTCGACAATCAGTCCCGCCGGCAGACCTCGTTCGCGGGGGTCGACGTGACCCCCGTCGTGGAAGCCAGCGACCACGTAGAAATCGACGAGGGCGATCTGCGGATCGACATCTTCCGATCCAGCGGCCCGGGCGGGCAGGGGGTCAATACGACGGACTCGGCGGTCCGGATCACCCACCTGCCCACCGGGATCGTGGTGACCTGCCAGAACGAGCGGAGCCAGCTACAGAACAAGGCGAGCGCGATGACCGTCCTTCAGGCCAAGCTGCTCGAGCGCCGGCGCGCGGAGGAGCGGGATCGCATGCAGGAACTGCGCGGGGAGGCCACGTCCAGCTGGGGGAATCAGATCCGCAACTATGTGCTGCACCCCTACCAGTTGGTGAAGGACCTGCGGACTGAGGTCGAGACCGGCAACGTGCAAGCCGTGCTCGACGGGGAGATCGACTCGTTCATCGAAGCGGAGATCCGTTGGCGGCAGCGGGCTGCGGGCACCGGCTGAGCCCCGCCCGGTGCGGCAAGCTGACGAGCGCGCTCAGCCGCCCAGATGTAGGGCCGCCAGCGCGGCGAATGTCGCGAGCAACAGGGCGAGCAGTGTGATCGCCTGCGTCGAGAGTGGGATGCCGTGGCGATGCAGGTTGGTGCGGGCGGCGCGGCAGCTTGGGCATCGTCCCTCGACGACCGGGGCCGCGCACTGGGCGCACACCAGGTGCTCGCACGACATACGGCCGTCCCCTTCCCGGTAGCGCGCCGTCGGGTGCGCGCCTGTCTTTCAACGTCTCGGCACCGATCATTGTGCCCTGGAATTCCGACCGGATACACCTGGGTGGCCCCGGGTGGGGTTCCGAGCCGGTAAACTGGCGTCCCGTGATGTCCCCGTGATCCGGTTCCAGGCCGTAACCAAGGTCTATCCCACGAGTACCCGCCCCGCCCTGGACGCGATCAGCCTCGAGGTGGAAAAAGGGGAATTCGTCTTCCTGGTCGGGCAGTCCGGGTCGGGCAAGTCGACCTTCCTACGGCTCGTGCTCAAGGAGGACAAGCCCAGCTCCGGGTCGATCCACGTCGCGGGAAAGGACCTGAGCCGGCTCACCTCCTGGAAGATCCCGACCCTCCGGCGGCAGATCGGAACGGTGTTCCAGGACTTCCGACTGCTGCCCAACAAGACGGTCAGCGAGAACGTCGCTTTCGCCCTGGAGGTCATCGGGCGGCCGAAGGCGACGATCGACAAGGTCGTTCCCGAGGTACTGGACCTGGTCGGCCTCACCGGGAAGGGCGCGCGGATGCCGCACGAGCTCTCCGGCGGTGAGCAGCAGCGGGTGGCCATCGCTCGCGCCTTCGCCAACCGGCCGATGATCTTGTTGGCCGACGAGCCCACTGGCAACCTCGACCCGACGACCAGCGTCGGGATCATGAAGTTGCTCGACCGGATCAATCGAACAGGCACCACCGTGCTGATGGCGACGCACGACGCGGCGATCGTCGACTCGATGCGCCGTCGGGTGATCGAGCTCGACGGCGGGAAGCTGATCCGCGACCAGACCCGAGGCGTCTACGGCTACTCGCAGTAACCGATCGAGGTCGACCGGCGAGATCTTGACGCAACGGTCACGAGGGTGTGGGGCCGTGCCCCGCTCCAGATAGGCAGGGCAGATGCGCGCGCAGTTCGTGGTCTCCGAGGTCGCGATCGGCCTGCGGCGCAATCTCACTATGAGCATCGCTACCGTCATCACCGTCGGGGTGGCGCTCGTCCTTGCCGGGGTCGGGTACTTCATGTACGACACCGTGCAGCACACGAAGGCCTACTACGACACCCAGCTCGACGTGCAGGTCTACCTCACCAGCGACGTCACCCAAGCCGACCGGGACGCCATCGGCGCGAAGCTGGCATCCCTGCCCGGCGTGGAGTCGGTGCACTACGTCTCCCAGCAGGAGGCGTACCAGATCTTCGTGAAGGACTTCGCCGGCGAACCCGAGCTGGTTCACGCCACCGTGCCGTCCTCGTTGCCAGAGTCGTTCGACATCAAGCTCCAGGACCCGAGCCGGTTCGACATCATCGTGAGCGCAATGCAGAACCAGCCCGGAGTGCAAGAGGTCGCCACCCAGTCGAAGGTGCTCAAGCAGATCTTTCGGCTGTTCAACGCGCTGGAACTGTCCTCCTGGATCGTCGCCGCCCTCGGCCTGCTGGCCGGCATCTTGTTGGTGTACAACGCGACACGGGTGGCGGCGTTCAGCCGACGGCGCGAGACGGGCATCATGCGTCTCGTCGGGGCGTCCAACGCCTACATTCAGCTCCCGTTCGTGCTCGAGGGAGCCCTCGCCGGCGCGGTCGGCGCGCTTCTGGCCGACGCCGGTCTGGCTCTCGTCAAGGCACAGCTGCTGGATCGGGTGCTCAAACCCTCGCTGAAATTCATCATCTTCTTCGATTGGGGTGCCGTAGCCGGGACGGCGGTGTTCCTCCTCGTCTTCGGCGTCGTCTTCACGTCGCTGGCCTCGGCACTGTCACTCCGCCGCCACCTCGCGGTCTGACGCCGACGCCACCTATCCTTCGGGGATGCTTCGGATGCCGAGCCCGGCGCGGACCCGGCGGGTTGCCGGGCTCGTTGCCGTTGTCGCACTTGGCTACGTCGGCGGGATCCTCACGATGACGCTGGCCCGACCCTCCGGGCGCGCGCTCGACCCGCTGGTCGCCCAGGCCGAGCGTCAGATCGCCGCCGACGCCGGGCGGCCGATCAGTCAGGCCGTGCTGGACCGGGCTGCCGTCCAGGGCATGCTGGCGGCGCTGGACGATCGGTGGGCGAGCTACTACTCGCCGAGCGCCTACCGGCAGTTTCAAGGGATGCTCGCCGGCCATTACAGCGGAGTCGGGATCTGGGTCGGGCGGGACGCCCTCGGGGTGGTCCGGGTGGTCAGCGTGCAGCCGGGATCGCCGGCGGCCGGGCAGGCGGTCGCCGTCGGGGACGTGTTGATCGCGGTGGCCGGGGAGCCGGTGGCCGGCCGGTCGATCGCCGACATCGTGGCCGGATTGCGGGGGGACCCGGGGACGAAGGTCGTGCTGCTGATGGAGCGGTCCGGCGTTACGCGTCGGGTGACGCTGCTCCGGGCCCCGGTCATGGATGATGACGTCTGGGCCCGCCAGCTCACGCCGGGGGTGGAGCTGCTCCGGATCACCGCCTTCACCGGAGGCGTCGGCCGTTGGGTGCGCGATCAGATCGCCTCCGCGCACGCACACCATGTCTCCGGGATCGTGCTCGACCTGCGTGACAACCCCGGCGGCCTGCTCGACGAGGCGGTGGAGACCGCGTCGGTTTTCCTCGACGGGGGCCCCGTCGTGTCCTACGTCCACCGGGGATCCCCGCCGCAGGTGCTCGACGCGCTGGGCGTCGGGGACACCTCGATCCCCCTCGTCGTCCTGGTCGACGGCGGAACGGCGAGTGCCGCTGAGATCGTTGCCGGCGCGCTCCAGGACCGGGGTCGGGCGGTCATCGTCGGTTCGCGGACGTTCGGTAAGGGATCGATTCAGCGGCCCACTGAGCTGCCCGACGGTTCCGGCTTCGAGGTCACGGTGGGGCAGTACCTCACGCCGAGCGGCCGGGCCCTCGACGGTGTGGGCATCGAACCCGATGTCGAGGTGGCGGGCAGCGCGGCGCCTGGCGTTGCCGAGCAGCGTGCCGTCCAGGTGCTCTCCGGCATGGTCGCGGACACCGGGTCGAGCGGCGGGGGCTGATCGTCGGGCTACCGTGGCCCGGTGGCCAAGGATGTGCAACGGGACGGTGGGCGCAAGCTGATTGCCCAGAACAAGCGGGCGCGACACGATTACCTGATCGAGGATGTCTACGAGGCGGGCCTCGTGCTAACCGGCACCGAGGTCAAGGCGCTGCGCGCCGGCCGCGCCTCGCTCGTCGATGGATATGCGCGGGTCAAGGAGGGCGAAGTCTGGCTCGAGAACGTCCACATCCCGGTCTACGCGCTCGGCACCTGGACTAACCACGAGCCGAGACGTCCCCGAAAGCTGCTCCTGCACCGCGGGGAGATCCTTCGACTGATCGGGAAGACCAAGGAGGGCGGACTCACGCTCGTCCCGCTTTCGCTGTATTTCAAAGACGGCCGAGCCAAGGTCGAGATCGCGCTCGCTCGCGGACGGCGGGCTTACGACAAAAGGGCAGCGCTCGCGGAGCGTCAGGCCGGCCGCGAGATCGCCCGGGAACTTGGCCGTCGGGCTAAGGGGCGGCCCAGATGATCGGCCGGTCGGCCGCGGTTTCGACCGACCCCGGACTGTGGGAGAATGCCGGTGGAAGATCGCTGGGATCTTCCAGAGGGGGTGACAGGTTTCGACTTCGGATGTTGATGCAGGGGAAGCGGGCCGAGGAAGGCGACGATGATCTCGTTAACCACCCGTCGCACAACAAATAAGCGCCAATAACAACGCGCACGCTCTCGCTGCCTGATAGGTAGCTAGGGCTGTCAGCCCGGGATGCTCCCGACCCGGAATCTGGCATCGACAGGGAGCTCACCGGAAGACCCGGCTGCGGGGTCGTCCGGAACATCTCACAGCAGCTGGGCCCGTCACCGGCTCGCCTGCGAGACCGGTGGGGCCGAGAAAAGCACAGCAGGATGCGCCCGGAGAAGCCCTGTTTTAATGCCGAAGGACGCGGGTTCGATTCCCGCCACCTCCACATGATGTGACCCATTACGAACCGGTGTCCCGTTGGCCCGGTCTTGTGAGGGTTTCGATAGTTGCCCGTCCGGCATGGGGACTCTGTAGAACGGGTGCGCCTGCCGGTCCGGGCCGATGTCGACGCGGTCGATGAGGGCGCGCAGGAGTTGCTTGATGGTGTCGCGGGAGCCTTCAGCGACGGCTTCTCGGATGGCGGTCCCGATGGCGTGCAGTTCGTCGCGGCTGGGCAAGGTGGGTGTGGTGGTGGCGAGTTGGACGGCGAGTTGGTCGCGGTGGGCGTTGAGTTCGTCGCGGCGGGCGGCTAGTTCGGCGACTCGCGGTGCGCACAGCGTGTCGGGCATGCTGCCGGCTTCGAAGGCTTTGAGGTAGCGGTCGATCGCGGTGGTGGCCTCGCGCAGTTGTGCCTCGGTGCTGGCGAGTTCGGCTTCGATTTGGGGTCGTTCGTCGTCGTGATGCCGGTAGGCACCGGTGATGGCTTCTTCGAAGAGGTCGACGTCGTCGTAGAGGGTGAGCAAGCCGGCGACGACGGCTTCTTCGAGGTCTTCGGCGGGGACGGGTTGGCTGTGACAGCCGCGGGCGCCTCGGACCTGGCGGGTGCGGCAGGCGTAGTAGCGGTACTGGCCGCCCCGTCCGTGCGCGCTGACGCCGAGGTAGGCGCGGCGGCAGGTCAGGTAGCGCAGCAGCCCGGTGAGCAGGTAGTCCGAGGTGCGGGGGGTCGCCGCGGCGGCGTCGGCGCCGCGTTCGTCTAGCAGGGCTTGCGCGGCGGCGAAGGTGGCCGCGTCGACGATCGGTTCGTGTTTGCCGTCGTGCACCTGGTCGTCGTGGCGGATCTTGCCGACGTATGTGGGGTTGCGCAGCAGCCGCAGCACGGCCTGGTTGCTCCACAGCCGGCCGTTGCGGGAGCGCCGGCCGGTGTCGTTGAGCCGGTGCGCGATGGCGGTGGCGCCAAGGCGCTCCTCGACGTAGGCGGCGAAGATGGATTGCACGACGGCGGCTTCCTCGGGATCGGGGAGCAGGGTTTTGCTGGCCGGGTCGTGGGTGTAGCCGTAGGGGCCGGGGCCGGTGAGCCACTCGCCGCGGGCGGCCTTGCGGGCGAAGCCTTTGGTGATCCGGTCGATGAGCAGACCGCGTTCGAACTCGGCGAAGATGCCGAGCAGTTGCAGCAGCATCCGACCGACCGGGCCCTGGGTGTCGATCGGTTCGGTGGCCGAGCGCAGCGCGAGCCCGAAGCCGTCGAGGTCTTCGACGATGGACATCAGCCCGACGATGGAGCGGGTGAGCCGGTCGATGCGGTAGACCAGCAGCACGTCGAACTAGCCGGCCCGGGCCGCGGTCAGCGCGGCCTGCAGGCCGGGGCGCGCCAGGGTGGCGCCGGAGGCTTGGTCGACGAAGCGGTGGCTGATGACGTGGCCGGGCTGGGAGGCGACGAAGGCGTCCAGTCCGCTGGCTTGGGCTTCCAGCGAGTAGGGCTGGTTGACCTCGTCGGTGGAGATCCGGGTCAAGGTGGCGACCCGCACCGGCCCGGGCCCGGCTAGGCTCGGCCGGGCCGGTGCTCGGCGTCGGGTGTTGGCTGGCATGGGCTGGCTCCTGGGCTTCGCTGGCGTCGGTCGGGATCAAGGAGCGCTCGATCCGGCTGCGAAGTCAAGGCCGGCCGCCGGCCGGCCCCGGCGGCGCGTCCGCGGCGCAGGTAAGGGATGAGTAGCGCGCGCAACGCGGCGACCGCGCGGGCCCGCTCCTCGGCGCCGAGCGGCACGTACTGCGGCGGGTGCACGACCAGCGGAGGCCGCGACGCCGGGGTCGGCCGGCCCGGTGGCTGGCCGTGGACCCTGTCTGCCTGGGGATCGCTCACCGCTTCGGTGGTGGCGGTCCGGCCGGCACGGCCGGCTCGGCGTCGAGGCGGCCTTCGACCCGGGCCAGCCGTTCCCGCACACCGCCGACGGCGACTCGACCCGGCCGATCGCGGTCTCCATGCGCCAGCCTGCCTGCCCGAGCAGGTTCACGGTGGCGGCCAGCCCGGCCAGGTCGGTGCGTTCGCCTTCCCGCCGGGCCGCGCGGGCGTTGGTGTAGGCGAGCAGCGCGGCCAGTGTGGGCGGGGTGGCGCCGACCGCGGCGGCGAGCACGGCCGCGCTCATCGCCGTCTCCACACCACGACGTCCTCGTGCCCGACGACCTGGCGGGGCAGGCCGTTGGCGCGGGCCCGGCGGACCTGGTCGAGGGCGAAGAACGACACCCGGGGGACGAGCGCGTCGTCGCGCAGCCCGGCGAGCAGCGCGACGTTGCGCTCGTAGAGCACCAGCCCGGCGTCCTCGCCGACGCGGGCGAGCAGGCCGGGCAGGTCGACCAACTCGCCGGCCCGCCAGTACGGCCGCACCGTCATCGCGACCACCCCGCCGGGACGCAGCAGCTTGGTCGATCCGGCGAGCACGTCGCGCATCGCGGCGAGCAGCGCGCCGAGGCCGACGTGGGCGAGGTTGGCCGGGTCGCTGCTGTAGCGCCAGTGCGCCTTGCGCACCCCGGCGCCGGGGCGGGTGGTGACCTGGCCGTGCACGCTCGGTCCGTACGGTGGGGAGGTGAATACGAGCGCGGCGAGGCCAGCCACCGCCGGGTCGAGCAGTCCCGGCAGATGACGGGCGTCGCCGCAGACGACCTCACCGTGGCCGCTGGCGCCGTGCTCGCGGGCGCGCTCGACGTTGGCCCGGGCCAGCTCGGCCCACACCGGCTCGTACTCGACACCGATCCCGTCCCGGCCGAGGTGGACAGCTTCGACGACGGTGGTACCGATCCCGCACATCGGATCGACGACGAGGTCCCCTGGCTTGGTGTAGGCGGCGACGACGGCGCGGGCGATGGCCGGCAGCATCTTCGCCGGGTGCCGGCCGGAGACGGCCAGGTAGCGCTCGGCCCGTTGGGCTCGGGCGGTGTGCTGGGCGGTGCCCACACCGAGATTCCTAGCTCGACGCTCACCGGCCCACCGCCGCGCTCGGGCGCAGGAACGCGCACACGTCCTCGTGCACGACGAGGTGGGCGGGCTCACCACGGGCGCGGGCACGGCGAGCCTGGCACCTGTTGTGACCGCTACCGCACAGCGTCAGAGCAGGCCCCGAATCGAATCCCGGGGCGCCGCAGACGTCCGGGCGTTCATTCGACGATCGCCGGCGAGCCACCCGGCGTGACATTGTCGACCTATGAGTCAGGCAGAGGAAGGGGCCGTGCCAGAACCGTTGGGTTGGCCGTTCGGTATGGGCGACGTGGCGGACGGACAGCCGGGCGCGCCAGAAGACTTGTGGTCGGGCCCGGGAACGGTGGAGCTACCGCCGGCGAAGCCAGGCGATCCCATGGTGGCTTATACCTCCAACATGACGCTTCAGAGGCGATGGTCAAGGGATGCCGATCTGCAACTCACATCAGTGGGAGATCAGCCCTGGACCGGCGGTCCTCGAGACACGAGCGGGCTCCCCAGCATCGACGGAGGCACACTCGTTGACCCCACGTGTTGGCGGGTCTCCGGTCACGCGCCTACCACCCGGATATTCACGGTGAGTGAGGTCCTGCTTGGCGACACCAACGCTGTCGCCACGGCCGTCCGCTTCGGGCTCGCCAACTGGGTCCACTACGTCGGCGGCCCTGTCCAAACCGATACGCGGTCATACGCCTCGCGCCTTGAATTAACTGCTGGCGCGCACAGACTGCGCCTCGATCAGGTGGCAGACGATTGGACGCCCGACTGGCAAGAAGTCGGCTACAGAGCGGGCATTACTCACATTGGAGAACTTACTCGGGCGGACGGCACGGTCATGAGCTACGCCGAGGCCAGGGGGATGTTAGAAGCGATCTTCTTCTGGGCGAGCCTGTTGCGGGGGGCTTATTCGGCACCGATCACTGCCATTGGCCGCGGCCCGGACTCAGAGGCATTGTGGACGCAGCACGCCGCCTGGCACGTCGACCCCTGGTCGAACGATCATGGCGCTCTACCTTGGCCAATTGCAACCGAGCTTGACGAGTCCAAGCCGACCGTGGAAGCACTCGGTAGGTCGCTCAACAGGGTCGCCAAGCTATTGGAAGACGAGCAGTGGAAAGAGACGCTGGGTCGAGCAATCTTGTGGCTGTGTACCGCCAACACCGGCCAGACGGATGGCGACTTGATCCTTGCCCAGGCAGGACTAGAACTGCTTGCCTACGTCATCGGCACGCGCCGGGGTCTTCTCACAGACGAGGCGTTTACGAAGCTCACTGCGGCCGACACGATCCAGCTGGCACTGACGACGCTGGGTATCTCTCTTGACATCCCCGTCGCAATGCAGCAACTCTCGACGTACGCAGCGGGTCGACAACTCAATGCTGCCCAGGCTGTCGCACAGATCCGAAATACGGTCGTTCATCCCCCGACGAGCCAGAAACAGCGGCACAAGGACCTGCGAGATCACCGGTTGAAAATCCAGGCCAAACGGCTGGCGTTGACACTTCTCGAACGTGCCCTTCTGAGGATCTGCGACTACGACGGTGCCGTCTGGGACCGTGCCGTTGGCCGAGCGACCGTGTCCTGGTGACGTCCAGCCGGGCGTAGTGCACGTGATCGTTGGGGGCGGTGGCGAGGTGATCCTTTAGCGAGGGCCATTGACATGCGCGGGCGTTCAGGCCGTCGGACATTGTGGCTGGTCATTGCCCTATCGGGTAACTGAACCCCACGGGCGGGGAAAACCGTGCCATTACGACGACGACGGTCTGTACCTACATGCTGCGGTGCTTGGAGTGGAGGTGCTTCGGGCCCCGGAGAGTACCTGCGTCGGCGCTCGCCGGGGGAACCGGGCTGAGCGGCTACCTGGCAGAACCGTCGCAGCCGGTCTCCGGCAGACCGGTAATTGATGACGGCAGTTTCTCGGTCGCGCCGGCTGCTAGCACGGGAACTCTGGTGACTCGCTACTCGGCCTCGTCGAACCGGAGGCGCTCGGCTATCTCGCGGATCTGTCGGTCGTGCTCGGCCGCGGCTTGCTCAGCGGCTTCGGCACGCGCGCGTTCGGCCCGCAGGTGCTGTGCAGTCGTTTCGTTGAGCTGCCGTACGACCAGCTGGAGCGTCTGGAGGTGGTAGCGCTCCAGTTCATCGATGGTCGTACTGTCGAGCACGATCCGATCGCCATGTACCGAGGCAATACCGGGCCGGTGCATGGATGTCCACGCAGGCGGCGAGTTCCAAGCGTCGGCGAACCTCGCCGACCACACTTCAGGCGGGACTCTGTTGAGCACCAACGGAACCCGATAGAGCCCGCTGCCTCGCGTCACGTCGTTTCGCGGACGACCGACGCCCTCGGTGTCCACACCGACGATCCGGACCGGCTCGTCGTTACTCACGACTCGCGCTGCCGCCGTCCAATCACGGCTACTGCGGCGGGCGCCGTGCCCAGGCGTTGGAGGTGCTGCGGTAAGCCCAAGATGCCGCGCCGCATCCTTGACAACTCGCACCGCGCAATGATCGAGAGCCTCCGGGTCGAGTTGCAACCAATTCACGTCGGCGAGCGACGGCGGCATCGCGACGTCCGCAACGCGCAGTGGCAGCACCGTCACCCGCCGAGGGCGGCGCCGCAGTTGTTTGCTCATGGCTAGCGCCCTCTCCTTGCGGCACCAGTTCGACTCCACCGATGCCGGACTGACGAGTGCCGCGACAAAGTCGAACTCGGCAATCGCTTCGGAGATCCGGTCGATGAGCGAATCGCCAATCAGCAATTCACCCTGGTCCAACCAGACCCGGGCCCCCGCCGCCTCAAGTGCCGCTGCCAACGCATGCGCGAGGCCGGCGTCCTCGTGCGCATAGCTGATGAAGATCGAAGGCTGCAGGTCTGCCATATCGTCACGGTAACCGGCCGCCACTCGAGATGTTCGGTGATTTGTCCTGACTCGACAGCGTCCGCGGCACTCAGCCCGTCCACCCGGTCACCCTGCCCTCCAGCAGCGCGCTGATCCGCCGGAGTCGGTTCAATACCTGCTCAAGGTTGCGGCCGGCGAGCACCGCACCGGACACGGATTGCTGCGCCGGCACCAGCCCGTCGGAGACGCGCTGCTCCAGGCCGGAGACATCCGGCAGGCCGCACGCGCGGGCTGCGCCCCTCCGAGTAACGCGCACACGTGACGGGAGTGGGCGGAGAGCTTCGCGCTCAAGCCGTTCGCGAAGGCCACGACGTTGTGCGAGCCCACGCATAGAAACTAGTGCCTGCTGAACACGCCCGCCTCGGCTCAGTCCAACCTCGCTACGGAGAGGATGAGCATCCGACGCTGTCCGAGGACATCGCTCGCCACCTTGGCGGTGGGACGTTGCGTGAGCGGACGCGCGCTGTCCGTGATCCGTGCGGGCGTGGCCCGGCATGTTCACTGACGTGAGAATCGGCGGGTGACCAGCGGTTTCGCCCTCGTCGGCGTTGCGCATCGGATCCACTTCCAGCCGCAACCGGTCCCCGCCATCCCGATCGTGTGCTCCACCCATGCCGTACTCCCTTCTGCTCACGACGCTCGCCACCGGCACCATGCCGGCGGCGCAGGCACACCGGCGGACGGCTCGCCCGGCGGCGTGGTGACGCAGGCAGCGCGAAGCCGCGTTCCGGGATCCGGCCGCGACACGCGCCACGACACTCGTTCGGTTACCTCGGTCAGCCGCCCTCGCGGCGTAGCTCGGTGGTTACACGGGGACGCTGGACCGTCGATGGACGCTCCATCTCGCCGCGAGGTCAAGGGCGTCCTATAACGGTTTGGTAACGGCTCCCCCGACTCGGCTGGCGCCCGGTCACGGTTTACGGCCCGCCGGGTCTTCTACACGACATAGCTGTTTCACCGGCGCAGCGCTGGGGCGGCCCTCATGACGCTGCGCTGGTGCTACCGGAGGGGAGAACTCTGATGGGCTGGACTCGGAGGATGAGCGCGATCGGCGTCATTGCGACGGTCGCCGTCTTTGCGTGCTCAGTGGCGGTACTGCCCGCATCGGCTTCGACTGGTGATACCGCCACGCCTCCGCAAGGCGGCAGCCTGACCGGTAGCACTGTGAGCCTGATTGTCCCGGGGCTTTCCGCGACTTGCACTGTGTACCAGCAGGGTCATGGGTTGGTCACGGTGTACACGAACGCGAACGTTCAAGAGGAGTCCCTGAACAACTCCTGGTCTACCTGTGGTTCGTTCCTAACGCGGCTGGTGACATTCGCCGAAGTGGAAAACCTCAACCCTGTGTACTACCGCGCTGCGTCCAATTCGAAGACAGGGTCCGGAGATGGTCCGGTGTCTGTGGTTGCCAGTACCAACGTCCCAGCGACCTTCTACGGCCCCTCGTTGCGATTCACCTGGACCACGAACGCATATTTCTCGAACGGAACATCGCTCAGAATCTGCCAACAAACCACGACGAACGTGGCCTTGGAAGCTACTTCATATACCGCCTCGTGTTGATGATTCGTCTCAGCCGTGGGAGGTCTTTACGGCCATAGAAAGGTTCGACTATGAAACGAAGGATCTAGGCCTTGGTGGGCGTTGCGTCGCTGCTCGTCGCGGCCGCCTGTGGTAGTTCGCTTGATACCGCCAAGGTCACCACTGACAAGAGTTCATACAACCTTGGGCAACCGGTGGTTTATACATTGCAAGTCATCGCGGCGGGGACCCCGGCGACAATCACCTACTACGCCACCGCGAGCGACACATGGCAAATCAGTTGCTACTCGATCCTGTTCATACACGAGTGCAACAACGCAGAATTCGACTTCGCAACGAACGTGCCCATTGGCCCCATGACAGTCCCCGGCTTCGGGGGGCAGATTGTCCTAACTGTGGCCGAGCACTCCGGGCCTCATGAAGCTGGCGAGGACATCACGTCATGTCAAGTCGACAGCGGGACGCAGAAATGTGTGGTGAGCGGAAACAGCACGGATCAAAGTGCCTTCGATGTATCCTCGACTGGCATTGGTGGAGGATCCGTGGTCCAGTTGGGTGTGCACGTTTCTACCTCGGGGGAAGCACGGGTGACCTCGAGGCCTGGGCGCAGTTCGGGGAACTAGCGTGACGAAGAGGGACCGGGCGGTCGGCTTCGCCGTCGCGATGTGCGGGGCGCTTTTGCTCGCCGGTTGTGCCTCATCGTCGGGCACCAAGGGGGGAGCGACCCCCGGCACCACGGCTCGGCCTGCACACTCGTCCGTTCGGGGCGGCAGCAAGGTCGCTCAATCGGCGACGGCTTCCCAGTTGGCGGCGCCGGATGGAACGAACGGATCGGGCAATTCGTCGCAGGCATGTTCCTCCCTTCTCTGTGATCGCGTGATCGCCCCTTCGACCACAGCGGACATACACGGTTGGGCTGAGGGATTCCTAGGTCAGGGATGGGCACGAGCCACGGGTGCGGAATCAGGTTCGTTCGGTGTTCCACGGTTTTGGAACAGCTCTTATTCCGAGGCGACACACGAAGTGGACTTCTCGGGGACCAACTCCAATGGCTCGTCCATGGGATTCGGCATCGAGTTGAATAATGCTGGTGCCGCTCTTTTTGAGGGCTTCTTTGTCACCGTGCCCTATTCGCCTCCGCAGGGTGGCGGCGGGTCAATCACCTATACGTTTACGACTGTGGCAGCTGCTCGTTTCCTAGGCGCTCCGGTCGGCTCGAACTGGCAGTCCCCAACGCAAGACCACCGATATCTCGTCACCCTCCAGCACCCGAATAGTGCGGAGTGGGAAATGTCAATTCGGCCAAACCCCGGAGGCCCGGGACCACAGCCCGAGTTGACCAGCGGTTCTTTAAGTCTCTCAACCTCAAGTGTTCGCCCGCCGTGGTCCGAGGTTCAGATGCAACTGACAGCTCGCTCGCCGTATGGGCTGGTGCAGGGCTCGGTAAAGCTAAGTCGACATAGCGGCCCGTTTACCTACACCACGAAGACGTCCTCGTCTGCCAGTCCATAGTGTTCACTTCAGCAGGGTGGGCCATTGCGGCGCGTGCGGGGTAGGCGGGGGCGTTGGCTTGCGGGAGCCGCCTTCCTACTATTGGTCATTTTTGGCGGGCTGATCCTGCGCACGGTCTTGCAGGATAACCAGCGGGCGTCTATTACTGCGAACACCCTTATAGCGTTGGCTCGGCACGCAGGCCACGTGCAAGTCGTCGCGAACCAACACTATGTTGGCACCAATAGTGATGGCCTGTCTGGGCCGGGGGGACAATATTGCTTCTTCTTTGCGAACGTAAGATTCCGGACATCGACATCGCGCGCGAGCCTAATTGACGGGGTAAACGCGCAGATCCGCCAGGGCCTTGCCAAAGCCGGGTACCTGGTCAGCGCCGCCGCCGTGCAAATCGCCCCTGACTTGATTGAGCTGGAGGGCGTCGGCATTGGATCTGGTGGTCGCTTCGACCCGCGATGCTGGTAGCGGCCCGACAGGTCCGCTAGCACCTCCGCTCCGATTCCGTTGCCCATGGAGATCATCGGACCCCTGACCAACGGACGGCGGTTCGGATTGCGACACCAGGACCAGGAGGGCCGTTTTTCCCGGCCGGTATGTCGCGAGTTACCGGACATCCGATATTCGGCACGTCCGGACGGGTTGGTTCGGCGACACCGCGCTTCACGATGGGTGACGGAAATCTTGGTGCAAGCTCTCGGGGTCGCAGGAGGTGCTGAGGTTAGACAGGTCCGCGCCCACGAGCCGAAAGCCCTCCCTGCCGACCCGTTCGAGGCGGACGAACGGTCGCCGGACCGGCTCCTCTTTCATCCGCTGCATCGTCTTGAAGGCGGTCGCCTTGGCGTACGCAGACCCGGCCGTGACCATCTCGGCGTGAACCTCGCGGACGGTGAAGGTTTCCGCGCCGGTGCGCGCGCGCAAGGTCTGCAGCGCGGTCAAGACGGCCTCACGGCAGGTAGGCGCTGACCATCTGTGCCGTCCCAGGCGCAGACGGTCACCGGGGAAGCTGGGACGGCGGTTCGTATTCGGAGGCATCATCACCACCGTTGATCATGCCTTTGACATGGGCGTACGCGAATTTGTCCGTTTCGGCGGTAAGACCACGGTGTGGCCACGGGGCACACGCCGGCGCCGTCCCGGGCAAAGTGCCTGGTCAGGGGCACCGGCGCTGCCGGTAGTGGAAGTGCGGTTTCCCGCCACTGTGGTGTGACCACCGTTCCCGCCACTGGCGACTTGGGTATCGTGATCAATACTTGAGTATTGTGCACAGTACTACGGTATCGTAGCTCGGTGGACGTTTCTGATCCTGGTCGTGCGCTCGCGACCGGCTTGACCATGCCGATCTTGCGGGCGATGTCGTCCCGCTCGAACCCGACGACCGCGGCGCAGATCTACCGGGTGATGCAGCAGGGGACGGAGGCGGGGGTTCGGCGGGCGATTGAGCGCCTAGCGGCTCAGGGTGTGGTGCTCGGTGAGCCGGTGGGGGATCGGACGGTCTATTCGCTCAACCATGACCACGTCCTCGACCGGGCCATCCGAGCGCTGCTGCGGGCGCCCGAGGAGCTGCCGCGACGGCTGCGCGTGGAGCTGGCCGACTGGAGTATCCAGCCGGTCTCCGCTGCCTTGTACGGTTCGGCGGCACGCCGTGACGGGGACGCGGACAGCGACATCGACATCCTGCTCGTGCGTCCGGTCCTGGGTCGGTCCGCGACACGGGACCAGTGGGTGCGGCAGGTGCATCAGCTGCGTGAGGCGGTGCGCCGTTGGACGGGTAACCGCGTTCAGATCACCGACCGCTCCAGAACGACGCTTCGGCGGTTGGCCGCGGCGCGCGAGCCGATCGTTGACCAGTGGCTCACCGATGCAGTTGTGATTGCCGGCCAGCCGCTGGATGAGCTTGTTGACGTGGCATGAGTCCGGCTGGGCGGCGCCAACGATGCAATACCAACGACGCCCGATTGCGGCTCGCGCATGCCCGGGCGTACCTGGAGGACGGCGAAGCTGATAAGCGGCGACCCGGCGAAACCCGAGGAGGTCGACTTCAACCATGTCGCAGCCGGTAATGCTGTGCTCGCGGTGATCGCGGCCGGTAACGCGCTGTGCTGCCGTCTGCTCGGGGAACGAGCGCGCGGTCAGGACCACCGGGAAGCCGTGCGCCTGCTCGAGCAGGTCAGGTTCGGCCCAGGGGCGGCGACGGAGCAGACGCGCCGAAGCCACGCCTTGGCTGCCGCACTGGCCACCGCCTTGGACCTCAAGGACGATTCCCACTACGGCACCCTCATGGTCGGCGCGGCAGAGCTGCGTCGCCTGATCCGTGCCGCGGACAAGCTGGTATCCGCCGCAACATCGGTCATGTAACCCGCGCCCGCTGACGAGAACGGCCGCCGTGGCATGCTCTTCTGGGCGGGTGAGGCGCTGTCAAGATCGGTGCTTCGGTGTGGCCTGTGGCCACACCGAAGCACCCCGAATGCGTCCGAGAGGCGGTGAAAGCAGCCGAGTTCCTTGATACTTTGAGCGGGCGCGGCGCCAAGAGCGTGAATCCGTGGGGTTCGATTCCCGCCACCGCTACCGCCACCGCCACCGACGAATTGCGACAAATTATTTCCGCCAACTTATCGCTACCCGGCGACTAGTTACCGGCAAGATTCGGGACGCGGAATCGCAGACGGCGCAGAACTGTCGTCGAGCCCTCGGTTCGCAGCCCGAGCTGGCGGGCGTCCGCCAGCTTGAGCATGCCCGACAGAACGCCGAGGACCATCGGGGGGTCGCCGTCCAGAACGAGGTCGGGCGACGGCGCGGTGCCGAGGTGCGTGGTGATCGCGCCGCCGCCCACCTCGATGACGACGGGCTGGTCCCCGGTCCGGACCTCGATGGTGGCGGGCGGGCCGTCGGGCTCGCCGTCTTGCAGGAACTGCGACACCGGGAAGGCGAGCCAGTGACTTCGAAACACCTCGTTGCCCGTGGGGTCGGGCATGAACCTCACTCCCCAGCCCCCGAGCGCCTGCAGCACCGGTTCCAGCTCGCGGCCGGCATCGGTCAGGTCGTACAGGGTCGTCGCTACGGGAGGCGGGACCGCCTCCCTGCGCACCAGTCCTTGCTCCTCGAGCTCTTTGAGGCGCTGGCTGAGCAGGTTGGTGGCGATCCCGGGCAAGCCGTGTTGAAGATCGGTGTAGCGGCAGCCGCCTTGGAGCAGCAGCTCTCGGACGATGAGCAGAGTCCACCGGTCGCCAACTACGTCAAGGGCCTTGGCCACTGAGCAGTACTGGCCATACGAGCGCATCTCGGCAGCGTAGCCGCCCCCCACTGGAGTTTCAATAGTTGTAGCTTGACTTTCTAAAGAGCCTGGGTTAAAAACGCGGCATGCGCACCAAGCCCCTGATCCTTGCTTCGCTCCTCCTGGCCTCCTTCGCCATCAACCTGGACACGACCATCGTGAACGTGGCCCTGCCCACCCTGGTGCGGGAGCTACACGCCACCACCACCCAGCTCCAATGGGTGGTGGACGCCTACAACCTGGTCTTCGCCGCTCTGCTCCTCACCTCAGGGAGCCTGTCGGACCGCTTGGGTCGCAAGGGGATGCTGCTCGGGGGCCTGGCCGTGTTCGGGCTGGCCAGCCTGGCGGGCGCATTCACCACCATGCCGTCGGCGCTCATCGCTGCCCGGGCCGTGATGGGCCTCGGGGCGGCCATGATCTTCCCGGCCACGCTGTCCGTCATCGCCAACGTCTTCACCGAGCGCCGGGAGCGGGCCCTGTCGATCGGCCTGTGGGGCGCCAGCGCCGGCGTGGCTATCGCCGTTGGTCCCATCGTGGGGGGTTTCCTGCTGGAGCACTTCTCGTGGGCGAGCATCTTCGTGTTCATGGCCCCGGTGGCCGCTGTCGGCGCGCTGCTGGTGGCGCTCAGCGTGCCAAGCTCGAGGGACCCAGCCGCGACGCGTATCGACGTGCCCGGCTTCGCCATGTCCACCGCCGCAATGGCAGTCGTGGTCTTCACGATCATCGAGGCTCCCGACGTCGGCTGGTCCAGCGGGCGCAGCGTGGCCGGCTTCGCCGTCGCCGCCGTGTTGTTCGCGCTGTTCATCGGGTGGGAGCGCAGAGTCGAGACGCCCATGTTGGACGTGCGAATGTTCCGCAACATGCGCTTCACCGCCGCCAGCGGGTCGGTCACCATCGCCTTCTTCACGCTGTTCGGCTTCATCTTCCTGATGACCCAGTACTTCCAGTTCATCCAGGGCTTCAGCCCGCTATCCACGGGCGTGCACTTGCTGCCCGTGGCGGCCTCGGTGGCGGTGAGCTCGGTGATCGGCACCCGGCTGGCGGTGCGCGCCGGGAGCAAACTCGTGGTCGCGATCGGGCTTCTCGCCATCACCGCCTTCTACGTGTGGGTGGCAAGCGTGATCACCGCTCATACCACCTACGGGGTGATCGCCGCCCAGATGGTCCTCTACGGCGTTGGCATGGGCTTCACCTCCGCGCCGGCGACCGAGTCGATCATGGGGGCGGTGTCGATCCACAAGGCCGGGGTGGGCTCCGCTGTCAACGACTCGACCCGCCTGCTCGGTGGCACCCTCGGCGTGGCAGTGATCGGCAGTGTGTACGCCTCGCTGTACGGGTCCAAGCTCACCGCCGGCCTGCCGGCCCGTCTCCCCTCGGGCCTGTCCGCTGTCGCCCACCAGTCGGTCGGCGCCGCCATCGCCGCGTCGAACCGCCTGTCCGCGGTCGGCCTGACCCACGTCGGTGCCGCCGTGCACCGGGCCGCCTTCGACGCCTTCCTGCACGGCATCAGCGTGGGGTGCCTGGTGGCAGGCGGCGTGGCCGTGCTGGGTGCCCTCATTGCCATCGCCTTCCTCCCCGCCCAGCCAGCTTCGGCAGCCGCGCCCGAGGCGAGCGGGGTGCTCGAAAGGGCGAGCCAGATCGCCGTCGGCTCGTCTTTCCTGTCGTTCGAGCCGCTGCCTGTCGCAGCGGGTTCCGGGGGGGCTGCCCTCGGAACCGCGAGCCCGGTCGGCCCGACCGCCGGAGGGTGCACCGATGTCTGAGCGATCGAAACACCGAGGTCATGGCCGACACGAAGATGCCTGTCGGGCGACCGGCGTGGGTTGATGCCGAACTCTTCCCCTTTCAGAGCCGTTTCGTTGACATCGATGGGCACACCGTCCACTACGTGGACGAAGGATCGGGGCCGACGCTGCTGTTGCTTCACGGCAACCCGACCTGGTCGTTTGTGTACCGCGACGTGATCCGCACGTTGCGGAACGAGTTCCGCTGCATCGCCCTCGACTACCCCGGATTCGGGCTGTCGACCACCGTCCCGAGCCGAAAGAACAGCCAGCGCCGCCACTACCTCATCGCGGCAGGAACTACCTGCAGGCTCCCGTCCGCCCAGTCCATGAAGCCGGCTGCTTTGCGCGCCCGCCTGATGGCGGGGGCTTTCGCGAACGTCGCTTTCGTCGATGCTCAGCGCCTCGTCGAGGCCCTCGGGTTCGAGCGGCTGCGGGTGACGGGCAGCCACCATGTCTGTGCCCGACCCGGCATCCCCGAGCAGCTCAACTAGCAGGACCGACGCGGGCAGGCGAAGCCTTATCAGCTTCGTCAGCTGGTGGCCCTGATTCGCCAGTACGATTTGGGCATCGAGGAGGACAGGCCGTGACTCCGGGATCCGATCAACGTGTTCTGGAGCGACGAGGACACGGCATGGGTGGCCGATGTCCCCGACCTGCCCTACTGCTCGGCCCTGGGCGATAGCTCGCACGAGGCCGTGGCGGAGGTCGAGGTGGCGATCAAGGCGTGGCTCGACGCGGCTCGGTCCAGCGGCCGGCAGGTTCCTCCGCCGTCGGCTCGAGTAGCGCAGGCATGAATGTCCTGTCCCCGACCGGCATGGGTGATCGCGGCCACCACCGCTGATTACGCGGAACCAAGACCGATCACAGGGCCGACAAGCAGCGGGTAGCGGTTCGGATTGTGTGACATCAGGACCACATGTGATCATGGCCTGAGCATGGCGGTCGCAAATTTGTCCGGTTCGGCGGTGTGACCAGGGTGTGGCCTCGGGCCACACGGCTGTGGGGTCTGGTGCCAGGTGCCTGGTCAGGTGGTGTCGCTGCCGAGGCCGGAAAGCGGTTTCCCGCCGCTGTGGTGTGACCACCGTTCCCGCCACTGGCCGCGTGCGCATCGGCCGGCCGCTGGATGAGCTTGTTGAGGTGGCATGAGTCCGGCTGGGCGGCGCCAACGGTGCAACACCAACGGCGCCCGATTGCGGCCTGCGCACGCCCGGGCGTACCTCGAGACGGCGAAGCTGATCAGCGGCGACCCGGCGAAACCTGGGGAAGTTGACTTCAACCATGTCGCAGCGGGTAATGCTGTACTCGCCGCGATCGCGGCCAGCGACGCGCTGTGCTGCCGTCTGCTCGGGGAACGAGCTCCCGGTCCGGACCACCGGGAAGCCGTACGCCGGTTCGCGCCCCGACCACGGTCGGGTAGTCGGGCCGCGTTTCCCTACCTATGCTCGGGGTCGTGGGCAGACTCCTCTACTCGGCGATCGCATCGCTGGACGGTTACGTGGCGGACGACAACGGAGACTTCCAGTGGGGCGCGCCCGACGAGGAGGTCCATGGCTTCGTCAATGACCTCGAACGGCCCATCGGCACGTACCTGTACGGCCGGCGGATGTACGAGGTGATGCGGTTTTGGGAGGACCCGGCGGCAGGGGGGCGCTCGGTGGTGTCTCGGGACTTCGGCGAGGTGTGGAGGGCCGCCGACAAGGTGGTGTTCTCGCGGACCCTGGAGGTGCCGTCGACAGCGAAGACGAGGCTCGAACGGAGCTTCGATCCAGCCGCGGTACGGGCCATGAAGGCAGATGTGACGCGGGACCTCACCGTGGGGGGCCCGTGCCTGGCCGGCGAGGCCTTCCGGGCCGGACTGGTGGACGAATGTCATCTGTTCCTCACGCCCATCCTGGTTGGCGGCGGCAACAGCGCCCTTCCCGATGGCGTGCGGACGGACCTGGAGCTGCTAGGCGAGCGACGATTTGCGAGTGGAGTTGTCCACCTCCACTACCGGGTGAACGGTCTCGCCTGATCACTGCGGAGCTGCGCAGTGCCCTCGACGGTCAGAATCACCCCGGAGACTTACGAGACTCCAGTCCGTCGGGTGGCTGTGCGGGCTTGCTCGCTCCGTCCGCCGTGGTTGTCTGCTCGATGCCCTGGAGGCCGTGCTTCCGGAGGTAGGTGACGAAGGGCGCTCGTCGGGCTGCGACGGCGCGGGCTCGCCTTCTGCACTCATTGGTGCGACCCCAGGCGGAAGGACGACCAGCGGCGATACGCGCTTCACCCTCGGTCGCTAGAGCTGGCGCTGGAGCTAGCCCTAGCGCCGCCGGCACGGCCGTGCTGGCCTTCGACTCCAACGCGCGTGGGGTTGCTGGCTACCGCCGAACCGCCGGCGTGCTGGATGTGCTTCACATAGACACCCACGCCGCAAGCCGCGGTCAGCGAGGCGATTGCAGCGAGCGGGACCAGCCGGACGGGAGTCCGGGTCGGAGGTGCCGTCGTTGGAGGGCGCCAAGGGGCGTACTCCGCGTGGGGCGGTCACGCCGCCTCCGCCTGGAGCACTTCAGCGACGGGACGACGCGCGCCGATGCGGGTGGCGATCGTCGTCAGCACGGCTATGACCAGCAGCGTCAGGACGATCAACGCGAGAAACCACAACGCGGAGGGGAGTGTCATGGTGCCGGGGCCGCTCTTGACGGCGGCGTAGATACCGATCCCGCCGGGTATGCCGAGCAATGCTCCGAGCAGGGCAGGGACCAGCTGGGCCCCTGATAGGCCGGCGGTGATCTGCCCAGGCGTGGCCCCGAGCGCTTGCGCGAGCGCCGCTGAGTGCCGAACGTCTAGCGCGGTCGTCCAGGCGATGAAGACGGCGTTGACGGCGGCCAGGACGACGAGCATGACCGAGATGATGGTGGTGGCATCGGCCAGGCGGGGACCCAGGGGCCAGCCGGTTGCGGTTGCATGCTGGATCAGTATGGCGACAAGAACGAGACCGCTTGTGGTGACAGCGATGCTCAAGACGCTCAGTAGGAGTCGTCGCGGGCGGCGAGCCAGGAGCCTTGTGCCAAGCAGCAGCGGTGCCGGCAAGCGCGTGGAGAACCGGATAACCCACTCGCGGCGCCGTGGGCGCGGTGCCGAGTCGTTGAGCGCGGCAACCGTGCTCTGACGAGCGGCGCGAACCGCTGGCACCAACGTTGCGATAATCGCCACCCCGAGTGCCAGAGCGGCTACAAACGCGACCGTGGTCCCTGTCACGCTGGGGGCGCCAGCGGCACCCAGGAGACCAGCGGCCGGACCATCGATCAACGGCGCTGCTAGCCATCCGACGACGAGCCCGACGAGGGCGGCGCACAGACCTACTACTACGTGCTCGAAGAGGAGCACGGCGGCGACTAGCCAGGGGGTGCCCCCGACCGCCTTCAACAGACCGACGCGGCGGGTCTGCTCGGCCATTCGTCCACCGACAAGGACGGTCACGCTCGCGAGCGCCAACAGCGCCAAGAACCAGCTGCCCGTCAGTAGTACCGTCCGGATCTTGGCGAGTGTCTGGGCGTCCCCATCTTGGATGTTCTGCCAGGAAACGAGGACAGGAGCGGTGGGCGAGTTACTTGCGTTGTAACGGTTGACGAACGTCGGAGCAACCGCAGCGTCGCGTAGCTTCAGGTTCAGGAAGTAGGCATCGGGGCCGAAGGTCCCCGTGAGCTGCATGACGTCGGCTTGAGTGGCCCAAACCAACCCCGGGTCGTGCGAGGCCACCCCGTTCGCCAGAAAGCAGCCTTCTGCCTGACCGCAGGTATTGGGGTAGGAAGGGATAGCTGCGGTGACCGCCGTCCCTACGACACGGAAGCTGATGCTTCCAAGGTTCAGCAGAGAGCCGACGTGGACGTCGAGTGCGCTCGCGAAGCCGGCCTCGACGACTACGCCGCCGGGGCGAACCCAGCTGCCTTGCAGCAGCCTCGGTTGATCGACGGAGGCTGTTGTGGCGCTTCGGCCTTCGACCTCGGCGCTTCCAGTGGTGCGCCCCGTTCGCAGCAGCCTCCACGTCACCGGGAACGGTCCGCTGTGCGCGACGACGCCCGGAGCGTCCGTAAGAGGTGCGAGGGCGGCGGCATTCGCTTGATCGTTCCCGGCCGTCGGATTGCTAACCCCCGGCGTGGCCGAGGCCACTGGCCCGGCGGGCGAGCCGCCCTGGAAGACGGTGGCGACCACGTCCGGTCCGTTCGTGGCCGCGCGGGTTCTTGCGTAGGGACTGTCGGTCGTGCCGTGAACCGCCAGGCTCAGGGTCAGCGTCGCGGCTCCGGCCGAGATCGCGATCAGCAGAAGAATCGCCTGGGCCGGACGGTGGCGAAGGTCTCTCATTCCGAGCCGGCAGACGAGGAGGAAGCTACCCATCGCGGTCAACCGCCCAGGCCGGCGATGTCCGCGAGATTCCCCTGGGTGCCACCGACCAGGCGGGTCTCGTCGATGAATGCGCCGTCCCGCATCGAGATGAGCCGATCGGCGGTGGCCGCGATCCGCTCGTCGTGGGTGGCGATGACCAGCGTGAGACCAGAGGCATGAAGGGCCTCGAACAGGCGCATCACCTCTAAGGTGGCGGTGCTGTCGAGGTTGCCGGTCGGCTCGTCGGCCAGCACGATTTGTGGTTCATTGGCGAGCGCGCGGGCCACAGCAACCCGTTGACGCTGCCCACCCGAGAGCATCGACGGGAGATGTCCGGCGCGATCGCCGAGGCCGACCTGTTCAAGCAGCTGCCCGGCGCGCCGTCGAGCTTCCTGGGGTGAGCGTCCGGCGAGCAGGGCGGGCAGCTCGACGTTTTCCTGGGCGGTCAGCTCATCCATCAGATGGAACGCTTGGAAGACGAAACCGACCTCATGGCGACGCAGGTGGGCCAGCGCCCGTTCGGAAAGCTGGTCGATTCGCCGTCCGGACAGCCACACCGCGCCGGCAGTCGGCCGGTCCAGCCCGCCGAGCAGGTGCAGCAGCGTGGATTTCCCGCAGCCGCTCGGCCCCATCACAGCGACTGTCTCGCCGCGGGCGAGATCCAGGTCGACATCGTCCACGGCACGGACCAGGGCTTCACCGCTGCCGTAGTCCTTGCGCAGACCTCGGGAGGAGACCAACGTTGCCCCGGACTCGTTCATCGCCGTGCCTTCCTGCGGCCTATCCAACTGCGCTCACAGGCCGCCAACCACCGCAGGTCGGCTTGGAGGCGCAGCGCGATGCCCTCGAGCAGCAACCCGGCATCGGAACCCTCCGGTTCGGCCATCGCCGCCCGCTCGGCGTCCCTCAGCCGGCGCAGCAGTTCCCGGCGTTGCAGGTCGACGATCGAGATCGGATCGGCGAGGCCTGCCTGCGCCGCGGCGATCAGCTTCAAGTGAAACTCGGCCAGGTCGGGCTTCGGCCAGCTGACCTCGGCGAGCCATTCGCTGACCCGCTCGTGGCCTGCAGGTGTGAGCTCGTAGACCTTTCGGTCGGGGCCATCGGAGGTCCGGGGAGCACCCTGGCGGGTGATTAGGCCGGCGTTCTCCAGCCGGCCCAGCGTGACGTAGATCTGGCCGTCGTTCATGCCCTCGCCCAACGGACCGAGGGCATGGCCCAGCCGCGCGCGCAGTTGATAGCCCTGTGCAGGCTCCTTCGCCAGCAACGCCAATACCACTTCCTGCTGCATCCCAGACTCCCGACCTAACCGTTAGGCGAACTATAACGGTTAGGTCTTCAAGGCGCAAGGCCGCCCTTCGTTATCGGGTGGTCCGAACGAATGAGCGGGATTGGTGGCCGATCCGTCGCCTCGGCGACCATCTGCCGGCTCACTCGGTTACGGTGCTGGTGTGGAGCCGGAAGGTCACGCCGCGGACGGTGGGTCGTCTCTGGCGCAGGTTGCCGAAAGGGTGCGCGCGGCGCTGGACTCAGCTGACCTGGAGGCGTTCGGAGACCTTCTCGACCCGAACGTCACCTGGGGCGCTCCGGGCGACCCGTCGCCGTCGTGCCGAAACCGGCGCCAGGTGCTCGACTGGTACCGGCAGGGCCGGGCGGACGGTCGGCGCGCACAAGTCCTTGATGTCACCAGCCACCGAGACAAGATCCTCGTCTCGATGACGGTAACCTCGCCGCGAGCGACCGCCGACCAAGCCCGCGCCGATCGGTGGCAGGTCCTCACGATCGCCGACGGCCTCATCCGGGACATTCGGGGCTACGACCTCCGCGAGGATGCGCTCGCCGCCACCGGGCTCCCGAACTGATCGACCGCTCGGGTGCGCGGGACAAGGTGTCCCCACCCCCGTCCAGGACAGGGTGGGCGGGCAAGCCCGCCAGCCATGGCCCCGCCGGTCCGACGACCCGATGGGGCGTCGGCCTAGGCTGGTGCGCCGGATGAGAGTGGCGCGAAGCCGCGCGGTTGACCTGGAGGGCGCGTGACACAAGCAGCTTTCGTGTCGGCGAACCCTGGTCGCGACGTTCAGCGGGTCGGCACCGCGCGCTTCATCGGTGAGGATCCAGCAAAGATCCACCAGCCGGTATGGGCGGTGACCGGCAATCTTGGCGACAGTCAGTGTTACCTCGGGGTCCAGGCCAAGGTTGCGGCCATCCAGGTCGCACTGTCGAACCGCATCCGTCGCGATGACCTGCCGGCGCGGCTCATCTCGCCGGCGTACACGCTCGGGGTCTCCGACGGGCAGCTGAACGGCACGGACCGGATGCGCTACTCGTTGATCGGCCGCGAGCTCGTCAACGACAGCATCGATATGCACCTGCACGCGAACGAAGTCGCGGGCCTCGTCGCCGTTGTGGCGTGCGACAAGCCACCGGTCGGGACTCTTTCCGCTGCCCTGGAACACAACGCGCCCGCCGTATTCACCTCGGATGGGTCCATCAGGCCAGGCATCGATCCGGAAACCGGCGAGCGCATCGACTTGGTTACGGCCTTCCAGTACGCTGGCGAACCCGACCCGGCTACCCGCACGCGGGTTGCGCTGCATGCCTGCCCAGGCCAGGGGAGCTGTGGCGGGATGTTCACTTACAACACCATGCAGACCTTCATTGGCGTCCTCGGCATGGAGCCCCTGCACATGGTCGCCCCGCCGTCAGACGACCCGCGGCGGTTGACCGACTTCCCAGACCAACTGGTGGACTGCCTGGTCGCGATGACCGATGCGGGCATTCGTCCGCGTGACATCGTCACGCCCGCCTCGCTGCGCAATGCGCTCACCGTCACGATCGCGATGGGGGGCTCAACGAACGTAGCGTTGCACAGCGTCGAGATCGCCCGCGCCGCCGGGATCGACCTGTGGGGCGAGGTATTGAGTCAGAGCGAGTTCAACACGCTTTCTCGGCGGTTGCCCGTGCTGGTGAACATGCGGCCCTTCGGCTACTACTCGATGATCGACATCGACGCCAAGGGCGGCCTACAGGTCATCGTCAAGGAGCTGCTCGACGCCGGCCTGCTCGACGGATCTGCCATCACATGTACCGGTGAGACGCTCACCGAACAGGTGCACCGGCTCGATCCATCCAAACCGGATCATGACGTGATCCATGCGGTTTCCAAGCCGTTCAAGGACACTGGCGGCCTGCGGCTATTGAGCGGCAACCTGGCACCGGCTGGAGGGGCGATCCTCAAGGTCGCCGGCGTGGAAGGCGGTATGACGGATGGCGTCTTCACCGGCCTGGCACGTATTTTCAACGGCGAGCGGGCGCTGATCGCGGCACTCGAAGAGCGCCCCGATTCGTTCGCCGACAAAGACATGGTTGTGATCCGCTACGAAGGTCCGCGCGGCGCACCCGGCATGCCCGAGCTGCTCGATCCCACATCGCGCATCACGGCGCTGTGCCGGCGTAAGGACATCACGGTCGCGTTGATGACCGATGCCCGGTTCTCGGGAGGATCGGTAGGGCTCGTGATCGGTCACGTGGCGCCGGAGGCCTACCTCGGTGGTCCGATCGCGCTGATCGAGGACGGAGACACCGTCGTCGTCGACATCAACACCGATCGCATGGACTGCATCGAGCTCGAGGACCCGGACGTGTACGCGCGCCGCGCGGCGGCGTGGCAGGTGGCCGCGGACGCCAACGGAGGCCTCCACCCCGACGTGGCCCCGGTTACCAGCCGAGTCCTCACGCGGATGCGCGCTACAGCACGTCCTGCCCTGTGCGGCGGGGGAATGTCGGCCGGGTAGGCGCCATGCGGCGCGGCCACCCCCGCTAGGCACCCGCCCCCCGGCCAGCACATGGTGGCCACATGGTCACAGCGGCGAAAACCCGGCGCCGGGGCGTCACTCCAGACGAGCCGCACCCATGCCGGATACAGGCAGGCGACCTCACCGAGGCCGTGGACCTGTTCGTGACTGCGGCCCGCTCGGCACCGGGTACGGGCGAACCCGACCAGCTGCTTCGCCGCGCCGCCCCCCGGTCGCTGGGCGTTCAGCCTGCTTCGATGATGGTCGAGGGTGGTGCCGGGCGGGGAACTGAATGACGCTGGATCGTCAGGGCGAGGCGTCTGCCAATACGCACCAGGGCCAGGGCGGCCAGCACGATCAGGAATGGGTCCGCGGGAACACGGTACCGAAAATCGTCCAGCGCGATGACCGCGCTCGCGACCAGTAGCAGCGGCGTTAGCCAGATCAGCAGGGCGGCATCTCGTCGTGCCTCCGGCCAGGCTAAACCGAAGAGGGCCAAGGACCCGAGAACCCAGGAGCTAAATCGCTCTAGCTCCGCCCACTGATGAAGCCCATCGAGCGAAACCCCGATTGAGTATAGAAAAGTGGCGCGATTCCGAGAATGCGGGCAGAGTTGCGAACCACCTCGAGAGCTACGTAGTCGGGGTGATGCGCCATATAGGCTTCGGCGTAGCTGGAGAGTTGTTGGCTCAGTTGCGCCTCGTCGAGTCGGCGGTTTGCCAAGAGGGGCTGGAAGGTTGTGACGAGATTCTCTGGCCGCCAGGCGCCTGGAAATCGATGATCCAACCGAGCGGCGTCATTGTAGGTGCCCGCGAGGACTGGCTCCGATTGATCGGTGATCGGGATGAACCGATGAAAGGCAACAGCATCCCGCGCTAGCCATGGGGCCAGGCAGATGGCCGAGCAAACGCCGGCAAGGGCAAACGCGCCCCACTTCTGCCGGCGCGCCGTGACTATGATCAAGCCGGCTGGGACGGCTACGAGTAGTCCATTCGGTCGGGTGAGTCCAGCGCATGCGACCAACGCCCCGGTGGCGACGGCCTAGAGCAGGCCGCCCGCACGGCGAAAACGCAGAGCCGTCAGCAATGCGCCGAGCATCAGCGGGATGAACAGACTCTCGGTGAGTAGAGCCGCATCGACCAGAATCAGGGCTGGATAGACGGCAGCCACGCCGAGCGCGACGAGGCCTACGCTTCGGCCGAACAAGCGGTAGCCGAGGAGACTGATCAGAGCCACGGTGACCGTTCCCAGGACCGTCTGAGTCAGCCGTGGAACCAGGATTGCGTGGCCGAGTGCCAGATACTCACCGGCCAGCAGGATTGGGTACATCGGGGCTCGAAGGGTCGTTGGGCCACCCGATCGAGCAAGCCTCGAAACGCCGAAGCCGTGCCCGGAAGCGATGGAGATGGACAGGCGACGGTAGTCGGCGCCGTCAGCGAGGCAAGGTAGTTCTTGGTCACAAAGACGGTGGCCAACCGCAGGCCCCAGGCCAGCGCGAGTAGCCCCGCGATGAGGTAGAGGTCCCGCCTTCGCCTGTTGTTACAGAATTCCGCGATGCGTGAATCCCGGCCCGTCACCGAGGTAGTCAACATCGTGGTTGCGGACCTGACAAGTTCGCTCGGGCTCCGGAGCTTCTTCGCGGGGGCTCGACCCCCAAGCCGGATCTGTCGGCTGCCGAGAATCGACGGTTAGGCGAGGGCGTCGCCGATCAGTCCGAGCGGCGGGGCCCCCAGCGCCAGCAGGGCCTCGTGGAACCGCCGGTGCGAATACCCGTCCCGCCAGCTCGCCCGGGCTTGCTCGCGAAGATCGAGGATGAGCAGCTTGCCCCAGGTGTAGCGACCGTAGGTCGGGTCGAACGTGGCTCTTACCGCCTCGCTGCGTGCAGCCGGCCCGCGCAGGAACGCATCGGTCTCGAACGAGCGCACTACCTCGTCCAGCGTCATCGCCGACGTGTGCAGCCCGATCGCGGCCCGCAGCCGGGTCACCCGGAGCAACGCCTCGATGCAGACCCCGATGCAGTAGCGCGGGTCTTCGGCACGGAAGCCCTCTTCGAGCAGCAGTTCCTCCGCGTAGTGCGCCCAGCCCTCGACGAAGGCCGCCGAGAACAGGCTGCGCCGCACGTCGCCGGCCACCGTGCGCAGCATCCGTCCGTGCGCGTAATGCCCGGGGGTCACCTCGTGCACGGTGATCGCCGGGAGCGTGGTGCGGCTGAACACCGCCAACCACTCTTCCTGCTGCTCGGCCGGCCATGCGTCGTCGGGCGGGGTGACGTGGTACCAGGACGGCGCATCCGCCTCGAACGGCGCGGACCAGGACATCATCGCCATGGCGTAGCGCCGTGATCCGGGGGCCGGGCCGACGAGACACCTTCCCCCGGGATCGGCGAGCAGACCGTGGTCGATGGTGAAGGCCGTCGCCTCCTCGATCAGATCCCCCGCGGCGGCGTAGATGCCGTCCGCGTCCGGATGGTCGCGGAGCAGGCTGTCGATGAGCTCCGGCTGCGGAGTGCCGGCGGACAGCGCGGCGCACGCATCGGCGAGCAATCCCTTGAGCCGGGCGGACTCGGCGTCCGCATGCTCGGCCAGCCGACCCAGGTCCACGCTGATCGCTTCCCCGTCGGCCATGAGCGAGGCCAGCACAGCGGAGCCGAGTCCGGCTTCGATCCGCCCGGACGTGGCCGCGGCCTCGAAATGCGCGGTCAACCGATCGACCGCCGCCCGGCCCTCGGCGGCACCCGGTTCGTCTTGGCTCAGGGCAGCGGTCAGCCCACGCGCCGCCGGCAGCAGCGCGCTCGCAACCGGTGCCGGGACCGCGTCGAGCGAATTGATCGAAGCGTCGACTGCGTCCGGCCAGGCAGCCAGATGCCGGCGCCTCGCGGCGAGCCGCTCCTCCGCCGGTGCGTATTCCCGGTCGTAGCAAGCCAGATCGAGGTTGGCCAGATGAACCATCGGGTTCCACCGGTGAGCCTCGGCGACCCCGAAGACCGTCCGCAGCCCGGCCTCGGCCGCCACCAGGTGCGCCTGGTCATGCGGATCAGGCTCGGCCGGCCCGACTCCGAGCCGGGCCAGCCCGGCCGATATGCCGCTGGGTGACAGGTCCTGGACGATCCCGTCGTAGCGATGTAGCCCGGCGTACTCGCGTGCTTCGGCGATCTCGAGTTCGTGTACCGCCGACAGTCTGGAGTTCACCGCCCGAGGTTATCGTCGGCGCGGTGCGGCCGGATCGCTGCCGCCGAGGCCACGCTGCGTGCGGTCGGTGCGGTCCCGGAGGCGCCAGCTCAGCTCACGTAGACGTCGCCGTCGCGCCGGGTAACCCGGCCGCGGCCCAGCGGTAGCACGTGGGTGAGCATCCGGAACATCAGGCCGAGGCCCGGCACCTTGGCGAACATCCCCTGCGGGCCGCGGACCATGTGGCCGGTGGTGACGTCGTAGGCCGCCCGGTGCCAGGGGCAGACCAGGCAGCCGTTCTCGTCGATCGTGCCGCCCGCCAGGTCGGCCCGCAGATGCCGGCAGCGCCGGGTGACCGCGAAGTACTCCCCGTTGTTGCCGACCGCGTACGGACCGGCGCCGAGCACCGTGCCTGGCGGCAGCTCCGCCACTGCCGCCACCCGCAGATCCTCGTTCATTCCGCTACCGCAAGCACCAGCTTGCCGTGGTTCTCCCCGCGGAAGAGCTTGAGCAGCGTGTCCGGGAACGTGTCGAGCCCGACGACGATGTCCTCCCGCGAGGTGAGGTCTCCGCTCGCGATCCAGCCGGCCATCTCGTGGATGGCCTCGGCGTAGCGGGCGGCGAAGTCGAATACGAGGAACCCGGTCATGCTCGCCCGGTTCACCAGCAGCGACATGTAGTTCGACGGCCCCCGCATCGGCGTCGTGTTGTTGTACTGCGAGATCGCGCCGCAGATGACCACCCGGGCCCGCATGGCGAGCTGGGCCAGGGCGGCGTCGAGGATCTCCCCGCCCACGTTGTCGAAGTACACGTCGATACCGTCCGGGCAGGCCGAACGGAGGGCCGGGCCGAGGTCCTCGCTCTTGTAGTCGATGGCCGCGTCGAACCCGAGTTCCTTCGTCAGGTACTCGCACTTGTCCACCCCGCCGGCGATCCCCACCACCCGGCAGTCCTTCAGCTTGGCGATCTGACCGACGACCGAGCCGACCGCGCCGGCGGCGCCGGAGACGACGACGGTCTGCCCCGGCTGGGGGTGGCCGAGATCCAGGAGTCCGAAGTAGGCGGTCAGCCCGGTCATGCCGAGGGTGCTGAGGAACACGGGCAGTGGCGCGACCTGCGGGTCGACCTTCGTCACCTCCTCGCCCCGGGCGACGGCGTATTCCTGGACGCCGAACGCCCCGGACACGTGATCCCCGGGGGAGAAGGCCGGGTGCTTCGACTCGAGCACCCGCCCGATCGCGAGGGCCCGCATCACTTCGCCGATGCCGACCGGGGGAGCGTAGGAGCGGCCCTCGTTCATCCATCCGCGCATGGCTGGGTCCAGGGAGATATAGCGGACCTGGACCAGCAGCTCACCCTCGGCCGGCTCCGGCACGGCCGCCTCGGTGTAGTTCCAGTCTGTGGGTTTCGGCAGGCCGACCGGGCGGGCCGCCAACTCGAACCGGTGGTTGACGGCGCTCATCTGGGTCCCCGCCCTTTGCGCCCCGACCCGGACGGTCGAGGATGTCCCCGCACCCTAGACAGGCCCGGTTTCGGCGTCCAATCGCGGACCGGGCCCCGCCCAGGTCCCCGCGCCGGCGCGAGTGTGCAATTTCCGACAGCTTTCGCCCTCGGCTGAGCGTGGCCCCCGTCGGAAATTGCACACTCGCTGGTCGATCGGGCCGGCCCCGGTCGGGCGGCCGGCCGGCGCGCGGGGGACGATTGTCGGGTGAGCATCGCCACCCGGACGCCGACGGACCCGCGACGGGTCGACGGGTCGACGGGTCCCGCCGCCGCCCCCGACTGGTTCGCAGCCGCCCGCGACCGGCTGCGGGCCGACCTGGACGCCATCCCGGCGGGGGCGCCGGTCCGGCTCGCGAAACGCACCTCCAACCTGTTCCGGCCCCGCCAGCCGGTCGGCCGGGGGCTCGGTGTCGGCGGTTTCGACCGCGTCCTGTCGGTCGACCCGCAACGCCGGACGGCGGATGTCGGTGGCATGACGACCTACGCCGACCTGGTCGACGCGACCTTGCCGCACGGTCTCATGCCGCTCGTCGTCCCGCAGCTGCGCACGATCACCCTCGGCGGTGCGGTCACCGGGCTGGGCATCGAGTCGACGTCGTTCCGCAACGGGCTGCCGCACGAGTCGGTGCTCGAGGCGGAGGTGCTGACCGGGGCCGGGGAGATCGTGATCGCCGATCCGGCCGGGGAGCATGCCGAGCTGTTTCGCGCGCTGCCGAACTCCTACGGCACGCTGGGTTACGCGCTTCGCCTGCGGATCGAACTGGAACAGGTCCGGCCGTATGTCCGGCTCACCCATCTGCGGTTCGCGGACGCGGACTCGTGCATGGCGGCGCTGGACGAGCTGTCGGCGACGCGCCGGCACGGCGGCGACAACGTGGACTTTCTCGACGGCGTGGCATTCGGCCCGGACGAGCTCTACCTGACGATCGGCGCGTTCGCCGACACCGCGTCGAGCACCTCGGACTACACCGGGCGGCAGATCTACTACCGCTCGATCCGGGAGCGCCGGGCGGACGTCCTGCGTGTCCACGACTACCTGTGGCGCTGGGACACCGACTGGTTCTGGTGCTCCCGGGCTTTCGGAGCCCAGCATCCGGTCCTGCGCCCGCTGTGGCCCCGGCGCTGGCGGCGTTCGGACGTGTACTGGAAGCTCGCCGGCCTCGACGAGCGGTTCGGGGCTTCCCGCACCCTGGACCGGCTCCGCGGCCGGCCGGGGGTCGAGAAGGTCATCCAGGACGTCGAGATCCCGATCGAGCACGCGGCCGGCTTCCTCCGGGACCTCGACCGGATCACCGGACTGCGACCGGTGTGGCTCTGCCCGGTCCGCCAGCGCGACGGCTCGCCGCGCTGGCCCCTGTACCCGCTCGAACCGAACCGCCGCTATGTGAACGTCGGTTTCTGGGGAGGGGTGCGGCTCGGGCCGGGGGAGGTGGCCGGGAGCCGGAACCGGCAGGTCGAGGCTGCGGTGGACCGCTTCCACGGGGCGAAATCGCTGTACTCCACCGTGTTCTACGAGCGGACCGACTTCGAACGCCGCTACGGCGGCCCGGCTTATGCCGCGGCCAAGGCCCGCTACGACCCGGACTCCCGGCTGCACGACCTTTACGCGAAAGCGGTTCAGGGGTGCTGAGGAAACCAGGGACACCGAGGCAACCGAGGCAACCGAGGACACTGGAGACTGCTATTACCGATCGGGAAGGAGGGCCCGTGCAGCTCGCAACGCTGTTCGCCCGGCTGGTGGGGGCCGACCTGGGCGTCCGGTTCGAGGCCTACGACGGGAGTGTGTCCGGCCCGGCCGCGGACGTCGCCGACGTGACCATCACGGTGAACACGCCCCGGGCGCTGGGGCACCTGGCCCGCGCGCCGGGCAGCCTCGGGCTCGGCCGGTCCTACGTCGTCGGCGACCTGGACGTGCACGGGGACATGCGGACCGCGCTCGGGGCGCTGTCTTCGGTGGCTGTCGACCGGCTGGACCCGGGAACCCGCCGGGACCTGTTCCGCGCGCTGGCGCGGAGCGGGGCGGCGCTCATCCAGGCCCGGCACCCGTCGGTGGAGGTGCGGCGCCTGCCCGGTCGTCGGCATTCCCGGCAGCGGGACGCGCAGGCCATCGCGCACCACTACGACGTGTCGAATCGGTTCTACGAGCTGGTGCTCGGCCCGTCGATGGCCTACACCTGCGCGGTCTACCCCACCGAGGAGGCCACCCTCGAGCAGGCCCAGGCGGAGAAGTTCGACCTGGTCTGCCGCAAGCTGGGGCTGGCGCCGGGGATGCGGTTGCTCGACGTGGGTTGCGGTTGGGGCGGGATGGTGCGCCACGCCGCCGAGCATTACGGAGTCACCGCGGTTGGTGTCACGCTGTCCCGGCACCAGGCTGAGTACGGCGCGAAGCTGATCGCCGATGCCGGGGTCGCGGATCGGGCCCGGGTCCTGCACCTGGACTACCGGGACGCCCCCGGGGACGGCTACGACGCGGTGTCTTCGATCGGGCTCACCGAGCACATCGGCCGCCGTCAGCTCGGACCGTACTTTCGGAGCCTCTACGACCGGCTGCGGCCGGGCGGCCGCCTGCTCAACCACTGCATCATGCGCCCGGACACCCGGGGTCCGGCTCTCGTCCGGCGCGGCTTCATCAACCGGTACGTGTTCCCCGACGGGGAGCTGTCCGGGTTGGGCCCGATCGTGTCGGTCATGCAGGACACGGGTTTCGAAGTGCGGCACGAGGAGAACCTTCGTGAGCACTACGCGCGAACCCTGACCGACTGGGGGCGCAACCTCGACACGAACTGGGAGGAGGCGGTCGCCGAGGTGGGCGAGGAGAAGGCCCGGGTCTGGCGGTTGTACATGGCCGGATCGCGGCTCGGCTTCGAACGCAACCAGATCCAGCTCCACCAGGTGCTCGCGGTGCGGCCGGACGCCGACGGGGCCGCTTGGATGCCGCTGCGCCCGACCTGGTGAGGAAACGGCGATGGACGAGCTGCTGACCGGGCGCCTGCTCGTCGCCGCACCGGTGCACCGCGACGGGGTCTTCGACCGCAGCGTGGTGTTCGTGCTCCATCACGACGACGAGGGTGCGCTCGGCATCGTGCTCAACCGCCCGTCCGAAGTCGACCTGCTCGCCGTGCTGCCGCGCTGGTATGCCACCGCCAGCTCGCCGAGCGTGCTGTTCAGCGGCGGCCCGGTCTCTCCCGGGCAGGTCCTCGGCCTGGCCCGGTTCCAAACCGACCCGGAAACCGGGTCCACCGCGGTGGGCACCGTGGACCTCGAGACCGATCCGGAACCGGGACGGGTCGACGCGGTGCGGGTGTTCTCCGGTTACGCCGGCTGGTCCGCCGGGCAGCTCGAGACCGAGATCGCGTCCGGCGGCTGGTACGTCGTGGCTGCGGACGTCGACGATCCGTTCACCGCGGACCCGGTCGACCTGTGGCGGCGGGTGCTCCGCCGACAGACCGGTCAGCTCGCGCTGGTCGCCAGCTACCCGGATGATCCGGCGATGAATTGACCAGGCCGCCGTCCGGCGAGCAATTCGTCATCCATAACGACACCCACGCGGTCACCGTGGTCGAGGTCGGTGCCGGACTGCGGTCCTACTCGTTCCGCGGCCGCCCGGTGCTCGACGGCTATGCCGAGGCGGCGGTGTGCGACGGCGCGCGGGGACAGACCCTGCTGCCCTGGCCGAACCGGATCGCCGGCGGGAGCTACGAGTTCGATGGCGTCGCGCATCAGCTGGCATTGACCGAGCCGGACAACGGCGCGGCGATCCACGGCCTGACCCGCTGGGTGAACTGGCACCGCACGGAAAACACCGAGGACCGGGTGGTGCTGCGCTATGTGCTGCACCCCCAACCCGGCTGGCCCGGCCTGCTCGAGTGCGAGGTCGAGTACCGGCTCGACGATCGCGGACTGACGGTGTCCACCCGGGCCCGCAACGCCGGCGCGGAGCCCTGCCCCTACGGAGCCGGCGCGCATCCGTATCTCACGGTGGGCACGCCCCTGATCGACCAGGCGACGCTCACCGTCCCGGCGGATCGGTACTACCTCAACGACGAGCACAAGATCCCGTTCGGGGTCGAGGCCGTGGACGGGACCGGATTCGACTTCCGCGAGCCCCGTCCGCTCGGCGACCGCCAGCTGGACGTGGCGTACACGGCGCTGCGCCGCGACCCGGATGGGCGGGCCCGGGCCCGCCTCGCCAACCCGGACGGCCCGACGGTGAGCCTGTGGGTGGACGCGGCGTACGGCTATCTGGAGATCTTCACCGGCGACTCGTTGCCCAACCCGGACCGGCGACGGACCGGCCTCGGGGTCGAACCGATGACCTGCGCCCCCAACGCATTCCGCTCGGGGGACGGGCTGATCGTCCTGGCGCCGGGGCAGAGCCACGTGGCCGGCTGGGGGATCGAGCCGGGCTGACTACGCGGACTCGGTCCGCGCGACGACGCCGTCGGTGACCAGCGCCTCGCCGAGCGCGGCACCCAGCGCGCCGACCAGCCGAGCCGCGTCCGCCGGGGCCAGCCGGGCGCTGGCCACGCAGGTACCGGCCTGCCAGAACGAGAGCACGACCAGGCCGACCTCGGTGTGCCACGACACCCGCAGGGACCGGTCCGCGCCACGGACGTCCGGGAACACCGCCCCGGAGGCGGGCAGCGGCGCGACGGTGGGCATGCTGAGAGCGTCCTCGTCGTCCCCGCACCTGTAAAGAGCCTGAGGTTGCGCCGTGATGCTGCCGTCGGCCCTGGATCCCGGGGTCAGCCCGTGGCTCGCCGCCCGGGTGCTGGTGCGTTCCGGGCTGATCCGCCCGGTGCGCCCGGACAAGCTGCTCGGGATGTGCCTGTCCCTCGCCCAGTGGCGGACGACACCTGCCGCCGCCTACGCGGCCGCCGCCGCACACGTCCCGGACCGGTTGGCGGTCATCGACGAGCACGGGGCGTCGACCTTCGCCGAGATCGACCGGCGCAGCAGCCAGGTAGCGGCCGGGCTCCGTCGCCGCGGCGTGGTCAGCGGCGATCGGGTCGCCCTGCTGGTCCGCAACAGCGCCGACTTCGTCGTAGCCGAGGCGGCGCTGTCCAAGCTCGGCGTCGACCTGGTCTATCTCAACACCGGCGCGGCCCCCCCGCAGATCGCCGACGTGCTCGACCGCGAGCGGGTCGTCGCCGTCATCGCCGACCGCGAGTTCGCCGACTCGCTGCGAGCCGCGGCCGGCGAGCGACTCGTGGTGCTCACCGGCTCGGGGGACGACGGCCGGCCGACGCTCGCCTCGCTCGTCGAGGACACGTCTCGGGAGTCCGGGGCGGCGCCCCTGCCGCCGGTGGCGCGGGCGGGGCGGCACGTCATCATGACCAGCGGCACCACCGGGCGGCCCAAGGGCGCCGAGCGCGAGACGCCGGGTGGCGCGGCCGGGATCGGCTCGCTGGTGGCCCTGCTCTCGGCGATCCCGCTGCGGGCCCGTGAGGTGACGGTGCTGGCCGCACCGATGTTCCACTCATGGGGTTTCGCCAACTTCACCCTGTCGATGGTGCTCGAAACGACCCTCGTGCTCGACCGCAAGTTCGACCCGGAGCGCACCTTGGCCCGGGTGCAGGAACACCGGGCGCAGGTCCTGGTCGCGGTGCCGGTCATGCTCCAGCGGATCCTCGAGCTCCCGCCCGAGGCCCGCCGCCGCTACGACACCTCGTCGCTGCGGGTCATCGCGGTGAGCGGGTCCGCCGTGCCGGTCGGCCTCGCCGAGCGCGTCCGGGACGAGTTCGGCGATGTTCTCTACAACCTCTACGGCTCGACCGAGGTCGCCGCGGCCAGCGTGGCCACGCCCGAGGACATGCGGGTCGCGCCGGGCAGCGTCGGCCATCCGCTGTCCGGTGTGCAGGTCTCGATCCTCGACGGGTCCGGTGCGCCGCTGCCGACGGGGCAGTCCGGGCGGATCTTCGTCGGCAGCTCCCTGGCCTTCCGGGGCTACACCGGCGGCGGAGACAAGGACCGGGTCGGCGGCCTGGTCGCCACCGGGGACGTGGGTCATCTCGATCGCGATGGGCGGCTGTGGGTCGACGGGCGCGACGACGAAATGATCGTCTCGGGCGGGGAGAACGTGTTCCCGGCCGAGGTGGAGGAGTGCCTGCGCGCACACCCGGAGGTGGCCGACGTCGCGGTCGTGGGCGTGCCGGACGAGAAGTTCGGGGCCCGGTTGGTCGCACACGTCGTCTTCGCCGGCGGGGCCTCCGGTGCCGACGGGGACGCGCTGCGCGACTACGTCCGCCAGCGGCTGGCCGGGTACAAGGTGCCCCGCGACGTGGTGCTGCACGACGAGCTGCCCCGCAACGAGACCGGCAAGGTGGTCAAGCGCCAGCTCACCGGGCCGTGATCAGCCGAGCCGCGGCTGGCCGACCAGGCGGACCCCCGCGGCGGCGAGCTCGGCCAGCGCCGAGGCGGTGCTGGCCTCGGCGACCCCCGCGGTGAGGTCGAGCAGGACGGTGGTCGCGAACCCGGCGGCCACCGCGTCCAGCGCCGTCGCGCGCACGCAATGGTCGGTGGCGAGGCCGACCACGTCGACCGCCGTCACGGCCCGGGCGGACAGCCAGTCGGCGAGGCGGGTCCCGGTCTCGTCCGCGCCGTCGAAGCCGCTGTAGGCGGCGGACCGTGCGCCCTTGCTGAAGACCGCCTCGACGCGCTGGGTGTCGAACGCCGGATGGAAGGCCGCGCCCGGGGTCCCCACCACGCAGTGCGGCGGCCACGAGTCGGCGAAGTCGGGCGTGGCCGAGAAGTGGTCGCCGGGATCGCGGTGATGGTCCCGGGTGGCGACGACGTGGTGGTAGTCGGAGGTGGCCAGGTGCGCGCTGATCGCCGCCGCCACGCCGGCCGCGCCGGCGACGGGCAGGCTGCCGCCGGCGCAGAAGTCGTTCTGCACATCGACCACGACCAGGGCGCGGATCACGGCGGTTCCGGCAGGTAGCGGGTCTGGAGCACCGGGTCACCGGGGGACAGCGCAAGAGCCGGCGGCGGCAGTTCGGCGCGGACCCGCAGGCAGTGCTCCCGGGCCTCCGGCAAGCCGGCCAGTCGCACCGGCCGGCCGGCCCGGATGACCGGGACGTGCAGCGGGCGGGACCCGGGCGCCGCCGGTGGCGGGCGCCCGACGAAGACCAGCTCCTCGGAGGCCCGGCCGGTCGGGTCGTACCCGCGGGCTGCCCACTTGCGACCGCCGGGGGAGACCTTGCCCGGCGAAGCCTTCTCCACCGGCTCGAGCCGGGCGCCCGGGTCGGCCGAACCGGCCCGTGCCACGAGCTTGTACACGAACCCGGCGGTCGGGACCCCGCTGCCGGTGACGACCGAAGTGCCCACGCCGTAGGCGTCCACCGGGGCCGCGGCGAGGGCGGCGATCGCGTGCTCGTCGAGGTCGCCGGTGACGACGATCCGCGTTCCGGTCGCGCCGAGCTCGTCGAGCAGCGCCCGGGCCGTGTGCGCGAGGCTGCCCAGGTCGCCGGAGTCGAGCCGGATCGCGCCGAGGCCGGGGCCGGCGGCCGCGACGGCGTGGCGGATGCCGGCTTCAACGTCGAACGTGTCCACGAGCAGCGTGGTGCCGGTGCCGAGCGCGGCGACCTGGCCGGCGAATGCCGCCGGTTCGTCGTCATGGACCAGCGTGAACGCGTGCGCCGCGGTGCCGGCGGTCGGGACGCCCCAGCGCAGCCCGGCGGCTAGATTCGAGGTGGCGGTGAAGCCGGCTAGGTAGGCGGCCCGGGCCGAAGCCACGGCGGCCGCCTCGTGCGTCCGCCGCGACCCCATCTCTATGCAGGGCCGGTCTCCGGCTGCCTGCACCATCCGGGCCGCCGCACTGGCCACCGCGGAGTCGAAGTTGAGGATGGACAGCACGACGGTTTCCAGGACCAGGCCCTCGGCGAACCCGGCCTCGACGACGAACACCGGCGAACCGGGGAAGTACACCTCGCCCTCCGGGTAGGCGCGCACCGAGCCGCGGAACCGGTAGTCCGCCAGCCAGCGCGCGGCCGCGGCGTCGACGACCCCGGAGCGGGTGAGGAACTCGAGGGTCGGCGGGTCGAAGCGGAAACGGCCGATCGCGTCGACGATCCGGGCGAGCCCGGCGACGACGCCATATCGACGACGTCCCGGCAGCGACCGGGCGAACACCTCGAAGACGGCCGGTCGCTCGGCGACGCCGTCCTCGAGGGCGGCGCGCAGCATGGTGAGCTCGTAGTGGTCGGTGTACAGCGCCGTGCTGTGCGTCGGCTCGGCGGTCACGTCGGCCGGGTGGCCAGCTCAGCGGTTTCGCTCTGCCCGGCGGTCGCGCCGCTTACCTGGGCCCGCCGGGTGACGATGAGCAGCACGCCGCCAATGATGCACCCGGTCGCGACCGCGGTCCGCCAGGTCAGGGGCTCCCCGGCGAGCAGCGCCCCGAGGAAGACGGCGACCAGCGGGTTGACGTAGGCGTAGGTGGTGGCGAGGCTCAGCCGGGCGTTGGCGAGCAGCCACGCGTAGGCGGTGTACCCGATCATCGCGCCCGCGACGATCAGGTACGCCAACGACGCCCATGCGGACACCGGGACCGCCCCCGGGTGGAACTGGCCGATCTCCCCGGTCAGGGCGGCGACGACCAGCAGCGCAGCCCCGCCGCAGAGCATCTCCATGCCGGTGAGGACGAGCGGCCGGCGGGGCAGCGGCGCGGTCTTGGCGTAGACCGAGCCGAGTGCCCAGGTGAGCGCCGCGATCAGGGTCAGCCCGACCCCGAACGGACCCACCCGGCCACCGCCCTGGCCGACGACGAGCGTCGCCACCCCCGCGAAGCCGAGGAGCAGGCCGGATCCGATCCGTCGGGTGATCCGCTCCCAGCCGCGGAGCGCGGCGAAGACGGTGGTCCAGATCGGCACCGTGGCGATGACGACGGCGGTCGCGCCGGACGCGATGTGCTGCTCGGCCAACGTGACGAACCCGTTGCCGCCGAGGAGCAGTGCCGTGCCGACGACCGCCGTGGCGAGCCACTGGCGCCGACCGAGCCGGTCCGGGAGGCCGTCCGGCGCGGGCCGGCGGGCGGTGAGTGCGAGCATGACGGCCCCGGCGCTCGTGAACCGGACGCCCGCCATGAGCAGCGGCGGGAGACCGCGGCCATGGGTCGGCGCCACGGCGAATCGGATCGCCAGGTAGGTCGATCCCCAGACCAGGTACACGGTCCACAGCGCCAGCCAGAGCCGGGCAGCCGAGACCGGGCGTGGCGTCTGGGGCATGCCCCACCTAAGCACGTCCGGGCCCGGGGTCCCCACGCCTTTTCCGCCGCGATGCGGGAAGATGGGCGAATGGACATCGGGCTGGCCGCGGGCGCCACCGTCGCCCCCGAGCGGGTCGATGCCCCGCGGGACGAGGAGACCATCGAGCCGCAGCGCCCGTGGATCACGATCGTGTGGAACGACCCGGTGAACCTGATGTCCTACGTGACCTACGTCCTCCAGAAGCTGTTCGGCTACCCCCGGGAGAAGGCCCACCGGCTGATGCTCGACGTGCACCACAAGGGGAAGGCGGTCGTCTCGAGCGGCCCCCGGGAGCAGATGGAGAACGACGTCACCCGGCTGCATGCGGCCGGGCTTTGGGCGACCGTGGCGCAGGACTGAGCGGTGGTTGGGCGCTTCCGCCGGTCCGGGCGTGGGGTGCGGGCCAGGTTCGACCCACTCCAACGCAACCTGCTGCTCTCCCGTTTCGACCAGTTGCGCCGGCTGCTCGAAACCGCCGGTGCTGACCAGCCGATGCCGCCGGTCGACGCCGATCCGCTCGAGGCGCTGGTCGGGGGAGCGGGTTCGACCGCGCCGTTCGAGGATCCGGCCCTGGCCCGGCTGTTCCCGGCGGCGTATGCCGACCCGCAGGCCGCCGCGGAGTTTCGCCGATTCACCCAGGACGACCTGCGGCTCGGCAAGATCGCCAACGCGATCGCCGCGCGGGATCAGCTGGCGGCCGCGGAGGATGGCCGGGTGGTGCTGGATCTGCCCGCGGCGGAGGCATGGCTCTCGGCCCTCAACGATCTCCGTCTCGGGCTGGGCGCCCGGCTGGACGTCACGGAGGAGACCGAGCGGGAGCTCGACGACCTCGACCCCGAAGCCCCGCGATCCGCCGAGCTGCTCGAGTACTTCTGGCTGGGCTACGTGTTGGAGACACTGGTCGAGGCGCTGGCCGGTTCCGGGCGGGGGTCCGACTAGTCTGCGGCCATGCTCACCGTGGGTCGCGACGTCTACGAGGCGTTGGTGACGCACGCCCGGCGGGATCATCCGGACGAGGCCTGTGGCGTGGTCGCCGGCGCGGCCGGCAGCGACCGGCCGGTGCGGGTGATCCCGATGACCAACGCCGAGCGTTCCCCCACGTTCTACCGGTTCGACTCGCTGGAGCAGCTGCGGGTGTGGCGGGACATGGACGACCGTGACGAGGAGCCCGTCGTCATCTACCACTCGCACACGGCCACCGCCGCCTACCCGTCGCGCACCGACGTCTCCTACGCCGCCGAGCCCGCCGCCCACTACGTCCTCATCTCGACCCGCGATCCGCAGACGGTCGAGTTCCGCTCCTACCGGATCGTCGACGGGGAGGTCACCGAGGAGCCGGTGCGGATCCTCGAGGAAGGGCTGGAATCAGCGACCGGCTGAGCCGGTTGCGACAATGGGGCGAGGGACGGCGCGCCCGAACCCGCCGCGTCGAGGAGCAGGAGAGGCCCCCGGATGGCGATCGAGGTCAGGATTCCGACGATCCTGCGCAGCTACACCGGCGGTGAGAAGTCGGTGGAAGGCAAGGGCGAGACGCTCGGCGGCCTGTTCGACGATCTCGAGGGGCGTCACCCCGGGCTGCGGGAACGGCTGATCGGAGCCGACGGCACCCTCAACCGTTTCGTCAACGTCTACGCCAACGACGAGGACGTCCGCTTTCTCGGCAGCCTGGAGACCGTGCTCGCCGACGGGGACACGGTGACCATCCTTCCGGCCGTCGCCGGCGGCTGACGGACCGGCGCGGACCCCGAGACGACCGGCAGCCCGGCATGCGCTTCGACTCCTTGCTGGACGCCGTCGGTCGCACGCCGCTGGTCGGTCTGCCCCGCCTGTCCCCGTCGGCGGAGGTCCGGCTCTGGGCGAAGCTCGAACAGAACAACCCGACCGGTTCGGTGAAGGATCGGCCGGCCTTCTACATGGTTGAGCAGGCGGAGAAGGAAGGCCTGCTCCGTCCGGGAGCCACCGTCCTCGAACCCACCTCGGGGAACACCGGGATCTCGCTGGCGATGGTCTGCAAGCTGCGCGGTTACCGGCTGATCTGCGTCATGCCGGAGAACACCTCGGTGGAGCGCCGCCAGTTGCTGGAGATGTACGGCGCGCAGATCCTGTCCTCGCCCGCGGCTGGCGGCTCCAACGAAGCGGTGGCGGTGGCCAAGCGCCTCGCCGCGGAGAATCCGGACTGGGTGATGCTCTACCAGTACGGCAACCCGGCGAACGCGCTCGCGCACTACGAGACCACCGGCCCGGAGATCCTCGAGGACCTTCCCACCGTCACGCACTTCGTCGCCGGGCTCGGCACGACGGGGACCCTGATGGGTGTCGGCCGGTTCCTCAAGGAGCGGGTCCCGGGGATCACCGTGGTCGCCGCCGAGCCGCGCTACGGGGAGTTGGTCTACGGCCTGCGCAACGTCGACGAGGGCTTCGTCCCGGAGCTGTACGACCCGACCTTGCTCGACACGCGGTTCTCCGTGAGCGCCGAGGACGCGTTGCGCCGCACCCGCCAGCTCGTCGACGAGGAGGGGATGTTCGCCGGGATCTCCACCGGGGCGATCCTGCATGCGGCGCTCGGGCAAGCCGATCGGGCGGTTCAGGCCGGCCGGCGGGCCGACATCGCATTCATCGTCAGCGATGGCGGTTGGAAATACCTGTCCACCGGGGCCTACGCCGGGACGCTCGAAGAGGCCGCCGCCCGGCTCGACGGCCAGCTGTGGGCCTGACCGCGGCCGCTCCGCCGCCGGCCCACCCGAGCGGTACGTTGTCGCCCATGGACGACCGGCCGATCGGCATCTTCGACTCCGGGGTCGGTGGCCTCACCGTTGCCCGGGCGATCCTCGACCAGCTCCCGCACGAGCCGCTCGTCTATGTCGGCGACACCGCCCGCTCCCCGTACGGGCCGCGCCCGCTCGCCGAGGTCCGCGGGTTCGCTCTCGACATCCTCGACCATCTCGTCGCGGAGGGCGCGAAGCTGCTCGTCATCGCCTGCAACGCCGCGTCGGCGGCCTGCCTGCGCGACGCCAGGGAGCGCTATCCGGTGCCCGTCGTCGAGGTGATCACCCCAGCCGTGCGACGGGCGGTGCGGGCCACCCGAACCGGCCGGGTGGGGGTCATCGGCACCGCCGTGACGATCGCCAGCCGAGCCTACGATGACGCGTTCGCGGCCAATCCCGATCTCGTCGTGACCACCGCGGCCTGCCCGCGATTCGTCGAGTTCGTCGAGCGGGGGGACACGTTCACCCCTGAGCTGCTCGACGTGGCCGCCGAGTACCTGGAGCCGATCCGGGCGGCGGGTTGCGACACCCTGGTGCTCGGCTGCACCCACTACCCGTTGCTGACCGGTGTGCTCGCGAGCGTCCTGGGCGACGGGGTGACGCTGGTCTCGAGCGCCGAGGAGACCGCGAAAGACGTCTATCGAGAGCTGGCCCGGGACGGGCTGGCCCGCGGCGAGTCGCTGCCCGCACCGGAGCACCGTTTCCTCGCCACCGGAGACCCCGCGCCGTTCGCCCAGCTAGGCCAGCGTTTTCTCGGTCCGGAGATCGGCACCGTCGGGCGGGCCGCCGGTCTGGTGGGGAGCAGATAGTGCGGTTCACCGTTCTCGGCTGTTCGGGGACGTTCCCGGGGCCGGACTCGCCCTGCTCCGGGTACCTGTTCGAGTCCGAGGGCTACCGGCTGCTCGTCGACCTGGGCAACGGGGCCACCGGGGTGATGCAACGCTGCATCGGCCTGCTCGACGTCGACGCCGTCATCGTCAGTCACCTGCACGGCGACCACTATCTCGACATCGTCACCTACACCTACGCCCGCCGATACAACCCGGCGGGACGCCCACCCCGGCTGCCGGTGTACGGCCCGCGCGGAGTCGGCGAGCACGTCGCCGGCGCCTTCGGCCGGCCGGTCAGTTCGCTGCTCGACGAAGTCTTCGACTTCCACACCCTGACCGAGGACCGGCTCGACCTGGGCCCGTTCAGCGTCGACTGCGCCCGGGTCAACCACCCGGTGGAGACCTTCGCCCTGCGGATCGGCGCCGGGTCGAGATCGGTGGCCTACTCGGCGGACACCGGTGTGTGCGACCGACTCGTCGAGCTGGCCGGCGGGTCCGACCTGTTCCTCTGCGAGGCGTCCTATCTCGACGGCGAGGAGAACCCGCCCGATGTCCACCTGACCGGAGGCCAGGCGGCCGAGCACGCCAGCCGGGCCGGCGTGGGCCGGCTGCTGCTCACCCATCTGGTCCCCTGGGGCGACCCGGAGCGGACCCTCGCGGCCGCCCACGACTCCTTCGCCGGGCAGATCGAGCTGGCCCGCACGCAAGCGTCGTTAGAGATATAGGCACAGGAAGGTGGAGCAGGTGCTTCGTCCCGACGGACGTGCCGGCGCGCAACTCCGGCCGGTCGCCATCACCCGCGACTGGCTCGACCACGCCGAGGGTTCGGTGCTCGTCGAGTTCGGCCGGACCCGGGTGCTCTGCGCCGCGTCGGTGACCACCGGGGTCCCGCGCTGGCGGGCCGGAAGCGGCCGAGGGTGGGTGACCGCCGAGTACGCGATGCTGCCGCGGTCGACGAACACCCGCAACGACCGGGAGTCGGTTCGCGGTCGGCTCGGCGGGCGGACCCAGGAGATCTCCCGGCTGGTCGGCCGCAGCCTGCGCGCGTGCGTCGACCCGGCAAAGCTGGGCGAGAACACGATCGTCCTCGACTGCGATGTGCTCCAGGCCGACGGGGGCACCCGCACCGCAGCCATCACCGGTGCCTACGTCGCGCTCTGCGATGCGGTCGGCTGGCTCCGGGCCAAGGGGGCGCTGGCCGGCGAGCCGCTGATCTCGTCGGTGTCGGCGGTGAGCGTCGGGATCGTGGCGGGCGAGCCGCTGCTCGACCTGTGCTACCAGGAGGACGTGGCCGCCGACACCGATATGAACGTCGTGTGCACCGGGGATGGGCGTTTCGTCGAGGTCCAGGGGACCGCCGAGCAGGAGCCGTTCGACCGCGCGCTGCTCGACCGGCTGCTGGACCTGGCGGTGGCCGGCTGCGCCGAGCTCACCAGGCTCCAGAAGCTCTCCCTCGAAGCGGCTCGACGCCACCCCGGAGGCACCCCGCCGGAGCGGATGTGAAGGCGGTTCTCGCCAGCCGCAACCCGGGCAAGCTGGCGGAGCTTCGTCGGATCCTCGCCGGTCTCGGCATCGAGCTCGTCGGGCTGGACGACTACCCGGAGGTCGGCGACGTCGAGGAGACCGGCGAGACCTTCGTCGACAACGCCCGACTGAAGGCGCACGCGGTGGCGGCGGCGACCGGTCTGCTGGCGATCGCCGACGACAGCGGGTTGGAGGTCGACGCGCTCGGGGGCATGCCGGGCGTCCTGTCCGCCCGGTGGTCGGGGCGACACGGTGACGATGAGGCCAATCTGGACCTGCTGCTCGGTCAACTCCAGTCGGTGCCCGACGACCGGCGCGGGGCGGCATTCGTGTGCGCGGCCGCGGCCGCGATGCCGGACGGGACCGAGCGGGTCGCGTTGGGTCGCCTCGAGGGCAGCGTGATCCGCGAGCGCCGGGGCAGCGGCGGCTTCGGCTACGACCCGGTCTTCCGGCCGCTCGGGGAGACCCGCACCACGGCCGAACTCGACGCGGCGGAGAAGGACGCGATCAGCCATCGCGGGCTGGCCTTCCGGGCCCTCGCCGCGGACATCGCGACGTTGGCCGACGCCCTCACGCGCCCCGGCCTCCACGGTTCTGCCGGATCCGGATCTGGACGAGAATCCGAAGCGCCTCCACGCCGTCCCGCCAGGTGATCTTCTTGCCCTCTTCGTGGCTGCGCGCCTTGTAGCTGATCGGAACCTCGTAGGGGCGGATGCCGCGGCTGAGCAGCAGGCCGGTGATCTCGGTGTCCAGACCGAACCGGTCCTCGCGTGGGGCGAGGTCGCGGAACAGCTCCAGTGGCATCAGCTTTAGGCAGGTGTGCAGGTCGGTGATCCATGAGTTGAAGAGCGCGTTCGCGACAAAAGTCGTCAGCTTGTTCCCGATGACGAACCAGAAGGAATGCGCCGTCGAGCTTCCGAAGGTCCGCGCGCCGTAGACGACTGCGGCATCGCCGCGAAGCACCGGCTGGAGCAGCCCGGCGACGTCGTCCGGCGAGTACTCCAGGTCGGCGTCGAAGATGAGCAGGTAGTCGCCGGTGGCGAGCTGGGCGGCGGTCTTGACCGCGGCGCCCTTGCCACGGTTTCGCTCGTGGCGGCCGCGGACGATCCGCGGGTCGTCGAGGGATTCGAGGACCTGGCCGGTCGCGTCGACGCTGCCGTCGTCGACGACGACAAGTTCGATCTCGCACGGGTACCTGGCGTCGAGGACGCGCTTCACCGCGGTGTCGAGGGTCGCGGCCTCGTTGTAGACCGGCATGAGCATGGACAGCTTCACAGGTGCTCCGTTCCGGCTGGTGCGTCGGGCCGCGGCTCCAGGGTAGCGGGCCGTCCGCCCGGTGCGGACCAGACGATTTCCGGGTGTTGCCGGAACCAGTCGATGGTGCGGGTCAGCCCGTCTTCGAGGGAAACCTTCGGCATCCAGCCCAAGACGCGGCGGGCCTGGGTGATGTCCGGCTGCCGCACGGTCGGATCGTCCTCCGGCCGGGGGACGTGTTGGATCGGGCTGCTCGAGCCGGTCAATCGCCGGATCGTTTCGGCCAGTTCCAGGACGGACAGCTCGTGCGGGTTCCCGATGTTCATCGGCCCGGGATGCCCGGAGCGCAGCAGCAGCACCACCCCGTCGACGAGGTCGTCGACGTACTGGATCGAACGGGTCTGGCTGCCGTCCCCGGCCACCGTGATCGGCTCGCCCTTGAGCGCCTGCCGGATGAACGTTGGGATGGCCCGGCCGTCCTCCGGCCGCATCCGCGGTCCGCAGCAGTTGAAGATCCGCACGATCGAGGTGTCCAGGCCGTGGTAGCGGCGATAGGCCATCGTCATCGCTTCGGCGAACCGCTTGGCCTCGTCGTAGACCCCGCGCGGGCCGACCGGATTGACGTGGCCCCAGTAGCTTTCGGGCTGCGGGTGGATCTGCGGGTCACCGTAGGTCTCCGACGTGGACGCCAGCAGGTAGCGCGCGTTCTTCTCCTTCGCCAGGCCGAGCGTGTGCAACGTTCCGATCGAGCCCACCTTGAGCGTCTCGATCGGGAGTTGGAGATAGTCGATCGGCGATGCCGGGGAGGCGAAGTGCAGCACGTAGTCGACCGCGCCCACGACGTGGACGTAGTCGGTCACGTCGGTTCTGACCAACCGGAAACCTTCGTGTTCGAGCAGATGGGCGACGTTGTGCGGTGTGCCGGTGACGAAGTTGTCGAGGCAGACGACGTCGAGGCCGTCGGCGAGCAGCCGCTCGCACAGGTGGGACCCCAGGAAGCCGGCACCCCCCGTGATCACAGCACGTTGCCGGTCCATCCACACCTCCTGCGGGTCGGGCGCGCCGTGAAACGTTAGCGTGAGCACTCAGGAAATATCCTGACAGGGGCCGTAGCCCAACGGCAGAGGCACGTGCCTTAGGAGCACGCCAGTGTGAGTTCGACTCTCATCGGCCCCACGTCGTCGTCTTCGTGAATGCCGAGGTCCGCCTGGTGTCGGTTCTCGGTGAATCGCCCGAATCGGCCGGTTGGTTGCAGAAACGTTCACGATCTTCGTCGGAACTGAAGAAGAGCGCGGCCTATTTGCTCCGCAGCGTCCGCGTGCATGGCCGGTGAAACGTGTAGATGTCCAGCGTGATGCCGACGCTCGGGTGTCCGAGCCGCTCCTGAACGATGCTGGGATGGACCATCTGATCGATACTGGTAACCAGCAGTGTTCGGATTCGGTCGGATGGCCAATCCGTGGTTCATCTGGGGGAGGCAACTCTCACCCTTGGTAATCGCCTTCCTGGTGCTGCGTCGCCGCGCACCGGCAGCATGCTGGGTGCCGCTTTCTCGGGCGCCTTCCTCGTTGCTGCCGTTGAGTTTCGAGACTTTCTGCCAGCGTCCGGGACTCAGCCGGCACAGTGGATCCAACCCGGGCGGCGCCCAAGCTCGAGCGAGCCGACCGACATGGCGGCAGCTGCCACATTGCGCCGTCGAACACAACGCTACCGGGTACCGCATCTTGGCATCAGATGCAACAGGCTTGCGTAACCGCAGGTCACACGGCGTGTGGAAGGCGGCCACGCCGTCGAGCCGCCTGCCCGAAAACGGCAATCCCCGCAAGGCCAACGGTTACGCGATCCGTCGAATGCCTCCCGCAGTTGCATCAGATGCAACTCTGCCGGTTAGCGCCAACGTCGCCCAAGTGTGCCGCAGACCGTGCAGGCTCAGTCGCGGCAACCCCAGTTTCTTGACCGCTGCGCTGAACGTCCACGAGACCGTCCGGGGGGTGCAGCGGGCTGCCGTCGGTGCGGGTGAAGACCAGGTCGTGGTCCTGCCAGGCCTCGCCAAGAGCAAGACGCTGCTCGAGCTACCGGGTCCGGTGTGCACGGAGCAGAGCGAGCGTTGCTGTGTCGAGAACGATGACCCGGCGGCTTCGTTCGGTCTTGGGCGTGGCCCACATCCAGCCCACGCCGTCGTCACACGCTTCCACTTCGACGATCGAATTGCGGATGGACAGGCGCCCGGTCGTGAAGTCGAATTGTGGGGGCGGCGCTTCGGCGACCGCGTCCAGGACAGCCATCAGCCGGGCGCGGACCTTCACCGGGCACTTGCGCAGGAACTCGTCGCCGGGAACGGCCCCGTCAGCGACCTGGTAGAAGACGACGTCCCACGCGGCCTCCACTGCCATGCGTTATCGGAGAGCTAGGCGACGGAGCGGGAGGAGCGGCGGCGGGGCCGAGCCGCCTCGTTCGGCGCCTCGACGATCTGCAGACGTACGCCGAGGGCGCTGGCAAGGGCTACGACGGTCTTCAGCTCCGGGTTGACCTCAGCGGTGAACAGCCGGCGCACGGTCGACGGGTTCTTGCCGATCCGACGGGCGAGTTCCGCCTTCGAATAACCCGAGGCGACGCGCAAGGTGTCGAGCTGGCGCATGATGGCGTCGACCTGAGCGATCTCGGCCCGGGCCAGTTCGTACTCGGCCCGGAATTCGGGGTCGCGCAACTCCTCGGCACGCCGGCGCTGGTAGTAGCTGGTCGACACGCGACGGTCCCCTCCTGCTAGAAGAACGTAGTGTATCACCTATGGTACGCCTACCTGGTAGGGTTCGGCGGCGTGGAGCACTCCGGCTACTGCGATGACTGCGGGGCCTCACCTGCAACGCACTCACTGACCGCCCTCGGCACCTTCTGTGACCCCTGCGCCGATCGCCACCTCTCCGAGATCACCGGCTTTCCGCTGCTTCCCGCGCCGCCGGATCCGATCACGATCACCGGCCCGGACGGCCGACAGCATCGGCTGCGGTTTCGGCTGCGGCGGGTGCCGACCGGGATCTCGGTCGACCTCGAAGAGACCCTCGATGGCGACGGTGAAGAGGACCTATTGAGCGCCGGTGCAGGAGCACCTCGCGCGCACTGGAGCGGCACCTCGCGCGCGACCGCTAGCGGCAGACGTTTCCCATGCGAACAGTGACAACCGTGGCCGATGGGACGGTCACGGCCGCCGGCTCGTCCGGAATGTTCAGAGTGCGTATGGCGTACGAGCCGGGCACGAGGGCGACCCGGTACGGTCGGCCTCCCGCGATGGTTCGATCGAAGACAACCTCGCCGTTGTGCAGAATCTGGACGTGCACCGGGTAGTAGATCTTTGCCGGGTTTGCCCCGGCCCCGACACACGGCGCGGCCAAGATCACCACTGCGCCAGAAAACCCGCTCGCGGCGTGGGGACTCGGTCGTGACGCGCTTCCGGCGTCGCTGCCGTGGTTCGTACAGCCAGTGAAAAGCATGATTGCCGCAAGCCACACCGCGCCTGAACCACGCTTCACAACTGCTAAGACACCGCCTTCACCTGCTCGGTTCCATGGTGGACCAAGGGTCTGGGCAACCCACTCTCCGTACCGTATGCGAACGCCGGGTATCTGCTAGGCGGACGGTGGCCGCAACCCGCTCGAGAATGCGCACTCGCGGCCGCTGCCCATCGCGGAACTGCACTTCTTCCCCTAGCGAGAATGCGACGCATAACTGCTCGTGGATAAAGGTGGACAACGATGTCTGACGAGAAGACCGCTATGGGTGACGGCGGCACCCACGTCCCCGTGACCTACGAGCGCTGCGAGCACATCAAGGGGCCCTTTTACCACGGGACGAAGTCCGCGCTCGAGGCCGGCGATGAGCTCGTGCCCGGCTACCGCTCCAACTTCCAGGAGGGTCGGGTGTCGAACAACATCTACTTCGCCGCGCTCGTAGAGACAGCCGCCTGGGGAGCGGAGCTTGCGACAGCCCTGGCCGAGACCGGAGAGCGGGGACGCATCTACGTCGTGGAACCTCTGGGTCCGTTCGAGGACGACCCGAACGTGACCAACAAGAAATTCCCCGGCAACCCCACACAGTCCTACCGCACCCGCCATCCGCTGCGCGTCATCGACGAGGTGGACAACTGGAAGGGGCATGACGCTGAGGTTCTGAAGGGGATGCTGGATCGCCTCGCGCTGCTACGGGAGCAGGGGCTGGACCTCATCGAGGACTAGCGAGTCCTCGCTTACCCAGGCGGCGTCGGCGCTCTGGACGCGGCTTCCAGTCACGCGCCCACACCCTGACAGGCGACTCGAAATGCCGGCTAAGATCGCTGATCTTGAGGGCAGAGCCCGACCGCGAACCGCCGCTATTCGCTGCCCGCGGCGGACGCCCACCGACGTTTCCGGTGACTCGACTCGGGACGGCTGGTCACCCCCTCAACGACCGACGAGGCACGGTGACGTCTAATAAGGTATCATTCGGGTTGTGGCGCAGATGGGTCCCACCACCGAGGAGAAGGTCTCCCGGCTGGCCGGTAACCTGCTGGCGTCGGCGCGTTCGAAGCGCGGGTTGTCCCAGCGGGAGCTGGCCCGACGTGCCGCGGTGCCGCAGGCGATGATCGCCCGGATCGAGTCGCATCGCCAACAGCCGAGCCTGCCGACGCTGTACCGCTTGTTGGCGGCGGCGGAGCTGGAGTTGCGGACCCGGCTGGCCGATTACGACGATCACGACGACGTGCTCGACGCTCGCCGCCGCCGGCGTACGGCGGCGGAGCGAAAAGCCGCACGCAAGGCACAGGATGAGTTCGCCGCGGCGCTGGCTGGGCGGCGGTGAACGCTCGACTTGAGCCCGAAGAGATTGTCCGGGTGTTGGAGGAGGAGCGGGTCAGCTACGTCCTGATCGGCGGCTACGCCGCGCGACTGTACGGGCCGGCCGTCCGACCGAGGACATCGAAATAACCCCGGCAACCGACGCGGCGAACCTGGCAGCGGTCGTGCGCGCACTCAAGCGGCTGAACGCCAGGATCCGGGTGGCCGATGTCCGGAAGGCCTACCGTTCGACACCTCCGCGGAACCCTTGCGCGGCATCCGTTTGCTCAACCTGACCACTTGCCACGGCGATCTCGATCTGTGCGTGGTCCCGGCCGGCAACGAGGGTTATGAGGATCTGGTCCGTGCGGCCGTAGCGCGGACTCCGGCGGTTGTCGCCTGCCAACCGAACTTTCCCCAAGCCCGCGACGAAACGGCTGAAACCGGGTCGAGACCATCCGCCTCGACGAATATGGCGGCAGCGTAGTCGTGGATTGGGCTGGCGATAAGCCAGTACCGGGGCCGCCGCGCACCGGTGCCGGCCGCTCCGCGGCCCTGGGCATCGGTCATGCGGGAAGCGCGGTGCCCTCGTACATCGCCGCGTACGGCTTCGGCTCCCCCTTCCCGTAGTAGTTGTCCAACCGGGTGATCCTCATCCCGCCCGACTCGATGATTGCGGCGATGTCCCGGTTCAGGTTGCACCCGCCGCCAACACGTCGTTGGATCCCGTTGAGGCGGTCCTGCCATCGACGCACCCGCTCGTCGGGGGCACGGCCGTGTTCGACGAAGTGGAACTCTCCGCCCGGGCGTAACACCCGACGCGCCTCCCGAACGGCGGCCTCGGCATCCGGGATCGTGCACAGACTCCACGTGCACAGGACCGCGTCGACACTCCCGTCGGGGACCGGCAACCGCTGCCCGTCCAACCCGACGACCTCGACCTCGACCGGCGCCGCGGCCATCCGCCCGCGGGCGAGCCGGACACCGACGCCGGATGGTTCGACCGCCATCAGCCGTGTGACGTCCAGCGGCAGGAACGGCAGGTTGTGACCGGTGCCGAAACCGATCTCGAGCACCTCACCCTTCAGCCGCGCACACACTCGCGCGCGGATCAGCCGGGTCTGCCCGGTGTTCATGACCACGTTGATGATGTGCGGTAGAACGCGCTCGTCATACAAACCCATCGGCTCCTCCTCGGCCGCGCCCCACACGTCGCGCTTGCAGATCATCGCTGAATCCAGGGCGCGCGGCCACGCTACCGCTGTGACGAGCCCCATGATCCAGCACCGGCTGTAACCCGCGCGGGGGATGCGGGTGCAGGCGCTGGCCCGCCGTGACCCAGGTGTGGTTGTCGTGGGCGGCTCGGCGGAGGCACTGCCGATCCGATCCGCCGCAGTGCGGGCGGTCTGGGTATCTCAGGTCCTGCATCATGTGACCGACCTCTCGGCGGCAGCGGCGGGATTGCGCCGGGTGCTCGTTCCAGGTGGACGCGTCTTGGTTCGCGGTATGTACCGGGACCTGGCCGGGCAGTGGCCGTTGGTGAGCTTTTTCCCCGGCATTCTTAAAGTCGAGGTCGAACGGTTTCCACCTTGGTCCAGGATTCAGGATCATCTGGAGGGGGCGGGGCTCCGGCTGACGGCCTGGGACCGTGTCGAGCAGACCCTCGCGGGTGGCATGGCTGAGCTCGACGCGCGAACCTGTCACCGGGCAGATAGCGGGCTGGCGTTGCTGCCCGATGAACAGTTCCACGAAGGTCTGGCGCGGATGCGCGCGCTGGCCGAGGCGGAGGGGGTGCCTACACCGGTGAGCGAAACTCTCGACTTCGTCGTGTTCGCCTCAGAGGCCTGATCAGCATCGTCCAAGGCGCGGCCTGTCCGGGCGAGTCGGGGTCGCACGATGTATCCACCCGGGCAGCCCGCGCGGCCTGACAGACTCACTCGGATCCGGCTGGTCGAAGATGGTTTCGAGCGCGAAGGAGGAGCGGGAACGATGACTTCGCGAACTCACGAACGTCTGTCCCCCTCTCCGGTCAGCACCGTCGGCCGCTGGCGACCCATCGATGGAGTGAGTCGATGGGCAAGGTCCGTGCGGGTATCACGATGTCGGTCGACGGATACATCACCGGACCGGATGACCGCCCCGGGTGCGGTCTCGGGAAGCGTCTGTTCGAAGGGTTCACACAGCCCCTTGACCTAGAGCACCTCGGGGTCCGCCAATCGCCGTACGCCACGTTCATCGACTACCGGGTCAGGAAATGACCGAGGCGCTGGGTTCACGCGGGGGTCTCAGCAGCGTCCGACGAGCAGGGGAACTGGGATAGGAGCCGAGCGGGGGTGCGCCTCGCGGGCACTGTTTCGCGGCCAGTGAGCGCGCCCGGCTGCTCGTCAGACCCGCCAGCCGCGGTCAGTCAAGGTCGGTGATCAGCACTCGACCGGCACGAACGTGGATGTCGCCGTGCATGAGTCGCCAGGGTCATCCGGCTGGGGGTGTTCGACTCTCATCGGCCGCACAACGCGGAGCCCGGCCACACCTGGCGAACCTTCGAGCGTGGGCTGACCGGCGACGTCGCGGTGGGTCGGCATGTGGCTTGCACTACCGCTCGCTCAGCAGCAGGTTCCGTGCGTCTGGCCCTGCGGGCCGCGGGTCATGTCGCGTGGAAGGAGTAGGCGCTGCGTCCTTCGCTGCGTCGTTCGAGGATGAGCCCACATAACCGTTGAGCCAGGCATTGATGTCATCAACGGCTGCCCGCGCCATCGGGGTCGGGTGTGCGGTGAAGCCGTGAGGCGAGTCGGGGTAGAGCCGGAGATCGACTTCGACTCCGGCCGCTGACAGTCGGGCGGCCATCGCCAGGTTGTCCTGGAGCAGGATGTCGAGCTCTCCGACAACGATGAGGACAGGAGGAAGGCCCCTAAGGTCGGCGTAGATCGGGGACAGGTCGGGATGCGTCCGGTCGGACGTGGCCCCGGCGTAGGCATCGAGGAAGTACTCGTCCGCGATCAGGCGGCCCGCGGGTGTGTGCGCGCTCAGATCGTAGGTTCCGAACTGCAGCACAGCGGCATCGAATGCGGAGATCCCCCGATCGCGCAGGCGGAGAAGTGTGGTGACCGCCAGCGTTGCGCCAGCCGAGAAGCCTAGGATCCCGAGCCTGGTCACGCCGAACCGGGACGATGCCTTGTCGGCGAGCCAGAGAGCTGCGGTTTCGCAGTCCTCGGGTGCCGCTGGCCACGGGTGTTCAGGTGCCAGTCGGTAGTCCACGCTCGTGATCGCAACGCCGAGGGCATCCGCAAGCTCCCTGTTGCGGATGTCGCTGGAAGCGGCCGATCCTAAGTAAAAGCCGCCGCCGTGGATCTCGAGGAGGACCCCCGTTGCTGTCCTGCCCACAGGGAGATGGATCCGCAGCGGGACGCTGCGGCCGTCGACACTGACGAGCTCCTCCACGGCCGGCGGTTGCGACGGGGTAGCCGCGACGAGATCGGCTCGGACAGCGCGAAGCTCCTCCCAGCTATCGGGCCCACGCCCAGCCGCACGCTTCGCGTAGAAAGCGCGAGAACCTTCGACAAGAGGCAGAAGGCGCGAGTCGATCAGCTGTGTGAGTCCGAGTTTCATCCAGCGAACAGTACGAGCAGGAGCTACCAACCCAGGCCCCGACGCGCCTGCCGGCGGTCGAGTCGTCTTAACTCGTCCTACCCAATCGTCTACCTCGCGACGCGGGCGCACGAACATAGCCGCAACTATGCTGCAGGCCGAGTGATCTTGCGAACCGCTCGGGAACGGCACCTCGCGGGCAGCTTATGGCCCCCCCGGTCTGGGTGAGGAAGTGGCCGGAAGCACCGCAACGACGATGGTCGAGCCGCCGGGACCGACGGCGTAGACATCCACGGTCGGCGAGCGGGTCCAACACCAAGCCACGAGCGCGTTTCCGGCTGAGTTCGGCCACGCACTGGACGCGGGGCGGCGACCCGCAACTACATATCCTCGGGCAATGGAAACGGTCGTGGGGGCGGAGTAGATCACAAGGTGGCCCGCGATTCGGGCACCGCAGCGGAGCGCGGCAAGGCTGTCCTTGTTCTGCGCGGGCACGACCGACGAGTTGCCACCGCACGCCGCCAGCGAGGCCGCGCCCAGTACAGGGAGCACGCCTAAGACGGCCATCCGCCAGGCGCGCATGAGCCTCATTATCGGCCGCGGTCGACATTCAATAAAGACAAACTTCTTTGGGTGGTCGGTCCGGGCAGTAGGCCGGCCAGCCTGATCATCGACTCTCCCTTTTTGCCTGCTCAGGGCAGTGGTAGCCGGGCATGGACCCTCGCCAGCCAGGCCACGTGCGGGGATGGACGAGCGAAGCGGCGCAGGCCTCTCGAACAGCCCGATAACAGGTCGCTATAGGTCGGAACGTGCGATCTTGGCCACCTGTGCTGGAGCGGTACTTCTCTACGTCTAGGAGACCCGGCCGTAGTCGTCGTCTAGTCGCTCAATGTCATCTTCGCCAAAATAATCGCCGTGCTGCACTTCGATGAAGATCAGCTCGTCGGGCCCCGTGTTCTCGATTCGATGGCACACGCCGACCGGCACGTCGATTGGGTTGCCGCGCTCAACGGCGACAGTCGCACCGTCGAGCGTCACGACGCCGCAGCCTTGCACGATTAACCAGTGTTCAGAGCGACGTGCGTGCCGTTGGTAACTGAGCCGCTTGCCTGATGCGACCGTGATCGATTTCACTTTGAAACTGTGGTGCTCCGCCAGAACGCCGTAGTGACCCCACGGCCGCACGTTGTCGTCCACGGCCGCACGATAGCGCCGGATCCCCCGCGTTCCTTCGCGGCCTATCGTGCGCCGTGGAACGGCAGCTTCCTGTCGCCACCAGCAGTCGCGTCGGGCGCTCTCAGCCGCGAACCGTGATCACAGTGTCGTAGGTCGACTCGCGCCGAAGCGTCACTGCGAAATGCATGACTTGGTCGCGGTCGCTGCCGTATACGCCCGCTACCAAAGCGCCGTTTCGCCGTACTTGTTGTTGCACAGTGAAGACAGACGACGGTGCGGGAGAAACCCCAGCGCCCTGACACGATCGTTCAAATACCAGCAGGAACGGCACACCGCGCTCCACAGAAACGGTCGTCCGGCCTTCGAGATCGCCGGGGCCGATGAACACCTCGCGGGAGAGGATCGATCCGCATACCGACTGAACCTAAAGACGTGGATACGTGTGGCCACCACACGAGGCGACGAGCAGCGCCATCAAAGGCAGCGCGCTCATAGATCGGGTCGGCGTCATGGCGGGGCGAACGATAACGCCGGCTCCCGTCGTTGATCTTGGAGTTCGGCAGCGACCGAGAAGAGCAGCTACCGTCGTCACGTACCCCGCATCAGCGGCGATCAAGGACCCTAAGGCGCTCGGGTTCCGGCCACTCGGCCGGCGGCTCATCGACGTAGAAGACGTACTCCACGCTGGCCAGCCGTCCGCCGTCGAGGAACAGCAGCACTTCCCCCACTGGCTCATCGGTGAGGGGCGACACCCGCAGCTCGACTGGCGAGACTCGGGCCGGCGGGGTCACCGCAGCCAGTGGCGCGTCCTCGGCTACCTGGACATCGAAGGTCGGGCAGCCGCAGTCGCAGCGACCCACGACTAACGCCGACGCCGCCTGTTGGCGAAGTTCGACCACCCCTGGGTAGTCCACGCTCAGAAGCAAGTGGAGCACGTCACGCTCCCGGTCGGCCAATGGGCGCGGGGCAATGTGGGCCACGAGGCCATGATCCCTGAGGGCGACTCCGAACGCCGGGTACGCGCGGCCGGCCTGGCAACGAAGAGCCGAGCTTAAGCGCAGCTCTGCGTCGTCGCGTGCTCAGCTGGCCTGCACGTAGTCGCGAAGCGCTCGTCTGATCAGTTCTGAGACGCTGATC